>JAEEGL012777948.1_pt1 | contig 24632 bp, 25 predicted proteins | sample 9134231 | NCBI WGS metagenome assembly JAEEGL01 (sample SAMN16246548, study PRJNA631951) | gut metagenome | biome: gut microbiome; feature: rumen; material: fiber-attached | host: Bos | place: Iran: Karaj | collected 2018-10
CCGTTTTCACGAATATAGTTTATCGTGTCGGCGTATTCGTCTATAAGGTCAAAATCTGTTTCGTCGCCTTTGGCGAGTTCTTCATCAATAAGGTTATTAAGATATGCGCAGAGAGCTTCTTCAAGGTTTCCGGTGAAATCTTCGCTGAGAAGTATGCTCTTATTTACAACTATTGCACTCAATTCATCCGCCTCCTTTCTCATATACTTTCATTTTTATTTTCTCTTTCAGCCGTTTGAGTCTCATCGAGACCGCCGTGGGTGAAATACCCATAATAACGGCAATATCGTTAACTGCGGTTCTGCGCACAAACCGCAAATCGTAAAGCGCCTTTTCGTCATCCGAGAGAGTTTTAATCAGCTCATCCGCAAGCAGGTCATAATCCGTTTCGTCAACCGCCTTCACATAATCCGGGTCTGCCTGCGCGGCTATATCCTCGGCGTATTCAAGCGGAACATTTCTCTGCTTTTCTTTGGCTTTTTCCTCTTTACGGCGTTTGACGAAATTATCCGCCGTGCGGTAGAGGAACGCCCTCGGGTTTTCTATTACTTCTCCTGAATTCAGTTTTTGCTGCAGCACCAGGAAGGAATCCTGGACGCAGTCATCTGCGTCTTCCCTCGCGCCGTCAAGCCGGGCGAGGCAGAAAGAAAACAGCTTTATTCTGTATTGTGCAAAGCATTCTTTGATAATTGCATTGCAATCCTTTGTATTTTTGATATCCTCGCCCCCTTTCTTCGGCATTGGAAATTGTACCTTCAATAAGTAGTCAGCTTAAATCGCAAATCTAACGGAAAAAATTTTATTTTTTTTATTTTTTTAAAATTTGTTTAAAAACCCCTTAATCAAGAATACGGCATTTGATTGATATACTCAGTGAAATACTTTTTTTGTTTAAAAATATTAGCAGGGATTAACCCTGCTAAATATTTAATATATATTATTTTTTATTCCTCTATATCTTTAAGCGCGTCGATTTCCTCTTTGTTGAGCTTTATCTGTACATCCTTTATGAGTTTTACCTCATCTCTGTCAAAAGTCTTGGGAATGCCGTTGGGGTTGCTGTCAAGCTGTACCTTCAGCTTTCCGGTCAGAAGGCTCATCTCAGTCACGGTTCCCTGACCCTCTTCGGTCTGCACTGTCGCGCCGGGCTTGGGTGTGATCTTAAGCAGATAGTCATAGGCCTGCTGCTCATATCTCAGGCAGCACATAAGCTTTCCGCAGGTGCCGCTTATCTTGCCGGGGTTCAGCGAGAGCCCCTGCTCTTTTGCCACTTTTATTGAAACAGTCTGAAAGCTTCCGAGAAAGCTGCTGCAGCAGAAAGGCCTTCCGCAGATACCCATACCGCCTATCATCTTTGCCTCGTCGCGGACTCCTATCTGCCTGAGTTCGATTCTCGTTCTGAAAACGCTTGCCAGATCCTTTACAAGCTCTCTGAAATCAACTCTGCCGTCAGCTGTGAAATAAAATATGACCTTTGCCCTGTCAAAAGTGTATTCCACATCAACAAGATTCATCTCGAGGCCGTGCGCCTCTATCCTCTGTCTGCATATTTCGGCAGCTTCGATTTCTTTTTTCTTGTTTTCATTGTAAATCGCAACATCTTCTTTGCTTGCGGGGCGCAGGATTTTCTTGAGCGGCTGCACAAGCTCATCTTCGCTGACATCTTTGTTTTCGATGGCAACCTCGCCGCATTCAACTCCCCTGACAGTCTCCACAATCGCGTGGTCACCCTTTTTGAAAGTGCTCCCGTCAGGGTCAAAATAATAGACCTTGCCTACTTCCTTGAATTTTATTCCAACTATTTCAGCCATATAATACTCCTTGCTTAAACAGTGTGCACAGTCTCGTTACTGTAAGATTAAGATTGGAATTCATTTTAATCTCTGATGTCAGCGTATCGACAGAGTCGATAAGCGACAGAAGCGCCCGCCTTGAGAGCTTTGAAGACAGTTTCTTTTCAAGCGCGGTGCCTTCAAAATCCCCTGCGCTGTATTTAATTCTCAGCGCGTTCATGAATATCCCCGACATCAGCGGCAGGGCAGCGTCAAGCAGAGCCGCATTGCCCGAAAAAGCTCCGGCTGCCATGACAATCTCGTAATGGCCGTCGCTCAGCAGCGCTTCCGCCGTCTTTTCAGCGGCGCTGTAAGCTTCTTCGGCGGAAATCTCTCCGGCTTCCCTTTCGGCCTCGCCGGTGAGTGTGTAAACGGTTACTCTTGAAATAATCGTAGGTAAAAAAACGGATTTGGTCTGAGCCAAAAGTATAAAAACGGCATAACCCGGCGGCTCCTCAAGAATCTTGAGAAAAGCGTTCTGCGCAATCGGGCTCATATACTGAGCCTCGCACAATACGGTTATCTTTAAATCCGCCTCCATGGGTATGATGAATGTTTCATCGCGGATTTCCCTTATCTGGTCCACGGAATAAGCGGGCCTTTTGCTCGAGGCGGAGGGATTATGAAAAAGCACATCGGGGTGGAAGGCGCCCAGAGCTTTTCTGCAGGGCAGACAGCTGCCGCAGGGAACCTGCGCGCCGTCTTTGCATAAAAGCGATGCCGATATCCTGCGCGCGAGCTCCTTTCGCTTTTCGGGAGATCCGCCTTCAATCAAAACCGCGTGCGGAAACCTTCCTGATGATACGGCATCCGCAATCAGCTTCTCGGCATAATCCGATTTATCAAAGCCGATAACTTCCATTACTGCTCCTCTTGCAAATCTATATTACGCTTTATAACCTTTTCTCCTCGCCAGGCAAAAGCCCGTCCCTCAATCGAGTTGACATCTTCAGCCCTTGCCACAGCAGTCTCCCTGAATTCGGTTATAGCGGTCTTACTTGCTCCTTTATTGAGAGGGCATACATTCTGACAGATATCGCATCCCCAGATGCAGCCGCTCTCGCGAATCATTTTTTTCTCTTCCTCCGTAAGCTCACCCTTCTTCTGGGTGATATAGGAAAGGCATTTTTCTTTATCTATTTTTCCGTCGCGGATTGCGTTTCCGGGGCAGGCTTCGGTGCATCTTCCGCAATGAATACATCCGGTCAGCTCTCCGCCCGTGCCCGCAAGCACAAGTGTCGTAACAATTTCGCCCAGAAATACGAATGAGCCGTATTTCTCCGTTATAAGCAGTGAATTGCTGCCTATTGTCCCTATTCCCGCAATACAGGCAGCCCTGACCTCGGGAACAGGAGAATTATCCGCGAAAAATTCAAACTCATCATCGGGATATTTTCCCCTGAGCTTTTCAACCGCCGCGCTGAGTCTCGCATAAACTATCGGATGATAATCAGCCGGCACGGAATATTTCGAAATATTTGAGTCTTTATAGTATTCATCATCGAGCAGATAGGGAAACGCCATCATTATGACGCTTCTTGCATTGAGCGGCAGTCTGCTCTTTGCCCTGCAGTCAATGAGATTATCTTTAATCTCGGAAAAAGGGCAGATTCCCCAGAGGGGAGCTGTTTCATCAAGAATTTTTTTCATACCAAAGCAATCATCACGGGCAGTGTCAATATTGAGATAAAGCTGATTACGGATACCGCCTGAGAAGCGAGCGAGGCATCCTTATCATACTTTGCTGCAAACATTATGGTATTGTTTGCGCTCGGCGTTGCGGAGACAACCACAAGCGTTGTACCAAGCGCTCCTCCGATTCCCGTAAGCTTCACCGCCGCTATCATCGCAAGCGGCAGCAGAATCAGCTTGAATAACGCCACGCACGGAATCCGCCGGTCTCTGAATACCGATCTGAAATTTGTTCCCGCAATGAAAGTGCCGAATATCAGCATTGCAAGAGGCGAATTCATCCCGGCGATTGAGCTCACCGGAGCAAGAATTATCCTCGGCAGATCCGGCGAAAGCAGGAATACGGGCAGACCGACAAATACGGGCAGCACGCCGGGGTTGAGAATCAGCTTTTTTAAATCTATTTTTACGCCGTCTCCGTCATCCTTTGTCATCAGCCACACCCCGTGAGTAAAGCTGAATATCTGAAAGGAAATAATGACGGCGGAGCAGTAAAACACTCCCTCTCCGCCCACGACGGCATCCACAAGAGGCAGACCCATATAGCCGCAGTTGCCGTAAATGGCGGCGTATTTATAAACCGTGGATTTGTACGGATCGCCTTTATTGAAAAAAGGTGCTGTTATGAGAGCGGCAAAAGCATGCATAAGCAGCCCGCAGCCTACGGCAATAAGCAGTCCTTTGACATGCTCTTTGCTGTAATCGAGAGTAAAAAAGCTCTCAAGTATCTTGGCGGGGGTAATCACATAAAACAGCAGATCGGTGCATTTCTTCGCCGTCTTTTCCGTGAATACTCCCGTCTTTGCCGCAATAACGCCGACAGCCGCCATAATATAGAGGATTATGACCTGCTCGCCGGCTATAAATACATTCTTAAGAAACATCCGTTATTCCGCCGTCTCCTCAGTTTCTTTTCCTTTGACTTCAACCTTTGTAATATTGGGCACCATTCTCGTAAGAATGGTTGATACTATAAATAACGCGAGCGTAAGATCTGAAAAATCGGCGGTCGAAAGGATATACATGGATTCCGCCCTGCCGGTGATTATAAGAGCAAATCTCGGAACAAAGAGATTGAGCGCAAAGAGAGCCGCGGGAAAACCTAAGCCCGGTATCTTCCACTCGTTGCCCTTCGATTCGACCCCGGTATTCATCTGTACAAACGCCATAAAGAATGAGGCGAGAAATACCAAAGTAATCATTTCGAGCGCGAGATCCGATACTCTGAGATAGCTTATCGTGCGTGTGAATCTCATAATAAGACGCAGCACAATCCAGATGGGAACCGAAAGAGATGTGAGTTTTAAAAGCGAACTCGACTTGCCCATAAGGAAAGTAACGGCAAGGAAGAGGAAATACAGAGCGGCAATGCCGCCGAAAACCAGCTGGATGATGCTCAGATAACCGCTTATCGAGGCGGATGCCGTGGATGAAACAATATATTCGCTGGCATCCTTATCTTTGAGCATCCAGTCCGAGTAAGCGCTGTATCCAATGGCAAACGCCGAAAGAAACGCAAAGACTCCGCAGGCAGGAAACTTCTGCGGCCTCATTTCGAGCGAAACCGTATTTCTCTTCCTGATACCCATTACCAGGAAAAATACCGAAGCCGCCGCAAGCATGGCGGCGTATATAATGGTTATCGCGTCTATGCTTTTATAGAAGCCGTTGCCGGCTTCAATATTTGTATAGTACTGAACCGTTCTCAGCGGAAGGGTAACAATCAGGGCACCGGCAAGCACAAGCGCCTCATTTGTGAAAACAGGTCTGAATTTCTTAATCACGGTGATTGTTCCTCCTATCTCTCTGAAATCGGTACATAGTTTTTCTTGGAGTTAACATTCTTATATGCGGGTCTCATAATCCTGCCGCCGGTCATTATCTCTTCGATTCTGTGTGCCGACCAGCCGGCAACTCTTGCAACGGTAAAAATCGGAGTATACAGATCCGTAGGTACTCTGAGAATCTTATAGATAAGGCCTGAATAAAGATCCACATTTGCGCAGATTGCCTTGCTGATTCCCTTTCTCTCCATAATAATCTGGGGAGTGAGCCTCTCTATGGTTTCAAGAAGCAGATAATCATCCTCATATTCGGTACCCATTGCGAATTCCTTCGCCTTGGCCTTGAGAATCTTTGCTCTAGGATCCGAGAGCGTATAGACTGCGTGGCCCATACCGTAAATGAGTCCCGAGCCGTCACCGGCCTCTTTTGACAGTATCTTTACAAGCTCGTCTGCAACCGCTCCCTCATCCTTGGTGTCGGGAACATCCTGCTTTATGTATTCAAGCATCTGGGCCACCTTGAGGTTTGCGCCGCCGTGTCTGGGGCCTTTGAGCGAGCCTATACCTCCGCTGATTGCTGAATATGTATCCGTTCCGCTTGAGGTGAGCACTCTCGTTGTGAATGTGGAGTTGTTTCCTCCGCCGTGCTCAGCGTGGCATATAAGGCAGAGATCAAGCAGCTTTGCCTCTTCGTCGGTAAACTTCTTGTCAGATCTTATCGAGCGGAGAATTGTCTGCGCGGTTGTGTATCCGGGCATAAGAGGATGAATATACATACTCTTGTGATAAAACTGTCTTCTCTTGACCTGATATGCGTATGACATAACCGCCGGAAGCTGAGCGACAAGATTTATACACTGTCTTGTCACATTATCAAGAGAGATACTGTCGGGATTCTCATCATATGAATAAAGTGCAAGCACGCATCTTGCCATCTTGTTCATTATATCATTTGACGGCGCCTTCATGATCATATCCTCAATGAAGTCGCTCGGGAGCTCGCGGCAGCTTGAAAGAGTGTTATTGAAAAACTCGAGCTGGCTCGCAGTGGGCAGAGTGCCGAAAAGCAGAAGCCATACAACCTCTTCAAAACCAAATCTGTTCTCTTTGAGACAGGCCTCGACAATATCCGTCAGCTCCACTCCGCGATAAATAAGATGACCTTCTTTCGGAGTCTTTTCGCCGTCCTGAATATAATATCCTTCTACCGAGCAGATTCTCGTGACGCCGGCCATGACGCCGGTGCCGTCGGCATTTCTCAACCCTCTTTTGACATTGTATTTATCGAAATTCTGAGGAGCGATATAATAATTCTTTCTTATCGTTTCAGAAAATGACTTGATATCTTCGGATGTAAATTTTGATTCAATTATGGACATAGTGTCGCCTCGCTTTCATAGGTGTTACTTTTCCCCGGGGATGACCGTAAAAACCTCAAATTTTTTATTTCTCATCCACAGGGCGGCGTCAACACGCAATGTATAACCGCAGCAATCAGGTGTAAACCATTCATGTACAGACGCCTGAGGAAGACCGTAAGCGGCGAGGATAACCCCTATCACTCCGCCGTGTGTTATTACGGAAGCGCTGAAAACTCCGCTCTTCATCATTCCGTTGACAATTTTTTCAAAGGAAGAGCATATCCTGCTGCCGAATGCTTTGCTCGTCTCTCCGAACGGAGGGGCGTTTTTCCCTTCAAGCCATCCGGCAAAAGCTTCGTTGCTTTTAAGCTCCTCGGCTGTCTTGCCTTCGAATTCACCGAAATTCATTTCGGACAGGTCCTCAATTACAATAGCGTTTTTTTCGGGATATATTAAAGCGGCAGTTTCGGTGCATCTTTTAAGCGGACTCGTAAATACCGATTCAACCTCAGGATAGCCGTATTCATCACGGATACGGATAAGTTCCTCTTTCCCGGTCTGTGAGAGAGATACATCGGTATGCCCGATGTATCTTCCCTCATCGTATTTTTCACTTTTTGCGTGTCTGATAAGGTGGATAATGTATGTTCTCATTTTACTCTATCGATTTATAAAGTGCTATGTATTCCTTAGCTGATTTATCCCAGCTGTTATCGCATCTCATTGCTCTGTCAACGAGCTTTTCCCAGTATTCTCTGTTGCTGTATGCTCCGAGCGAGCGCCAGATTGCATCCTGCATATCATAGGCGTCATAGCTCTTGAAGGTGAAGCCGTTGCCCATTCCGTCGCCGCTGTCGGTAACGGTATCTTTGAGACCGCCCGTCTCTCTGACTACAGGCACGGTGCCGTATCTGAGAGCAACCATCTGCGAAAGGCCGCAGGGCTCGCTCTTTGAAGGCATGAGGAATATATCGGCTCCGGCGTAAATCTTACGCGCAAGATCGGGGATAAATCCGAGTCTCAGACCGACCTTGTCGGGGAACGCGGCGGCAAGCTCGTTGAAGAACGCCTCATACTCCCAGTCACCCGAACCGAGAAGAACAAACTGCATGTCGGTGGTGGCGAGAATATTCCAGATAACCTTTTTGACAAGGTCAAATCCCTTGTGGGAAACAAGTCTTGAAACCATGGCAATAATCGGAGTGCCCGGATTCTGCGGAAGATTGAATATCTCCTGCAACGCCTTTTTATCCTTCGCCTTGCCGCTCTTGTCCTCCACCGAGTAATTGAAGGCGATGCTCTTATCTGTTTCAGGGTCGTAACCGACGGTATCAATGCCGTTCAGGATTCCGGAAAGCTTATAGCTTCTCTCCTTGAGAATCGGATGCAGGCCGTGGCTGAACCACGGGTCAAGCGTCTCCTCTGCATATGTGTGGCTGACTGTCGTGACTTTGTTGGCGCATTCAATCGCGCCTTTCATGAGATTGATGCAGTCTCCGAATTCAACCAGACTGTAATGCTCCTCGCCCAGGCCGAAAACATCTCCGAGTATCTCTTTGCCGTAGATTCCCTGATACTGTATATTGTGGATGGTAAACACGGTTTTTATTCCGGTATATCCTTCCATACGCGCATAATAAGTGGTGTAATAAACGGGAATGAGCGCGCTCTGCCAGTCATTGCAGTGAATTATATCGGGCTTGAAATCTATATGCGGGAGTATTTCAAGCACGGCTCTTGAAAAGAACGCAAATCTTTCGCCGTCATCATAGTGGCCGTAAAGAGTGTTTCTCTTGAAATAATACTCATTGTCAAGCAGATAGTAAGTCACCCCGTTGGCGTGAGCCTCAAAGATACCGCAATACTGCCTTCTCCATGAAACAGGCACCATGATATTTGTTATGAATTTCATCTCTGCGCGCATCTCATTGCTTATGCTGCCGTAAAGCGGCATAACAACCCTGCACGCAATCTTTTTCTTTCTGAGTGCCGCGGGAAGTGAACCGGCGACATCCGCAAGACCTCCGCTCGCCGCAAAAGGCAGAGCTTCGCTCGCTACATACAATACTTTCATTTTATCATTCCTCAATTATTCTTCGTTTACGCTTCCCGTCACCTGAGCGGTGGTCGGCATAGTTGTTGTCTCAACCGTTTCCGTCGCGATTTCCGCCTTTTTGGTTGCCGTGGTATCCGGCTTTGCAGTTGTCGCCTTGGTTGTGCTCGGTTTGGTCGTGACAGGCTTCGTTGTCACGGGTTTAGTTGTGGAGGATGTTGAGTCATCCTCATTCTCCGTTTCCGTTTCAGACGGCTCCGGCTCGGTAAGAACTCCGGATACTATAGGCTCTCCTTTGAGATTCTTGACGGGTTTTTTTGAAATGGCGTGAGTGATGTAAACAACCTTTGTGGTTCTTTCGCTCGTGGTTTCCGTTGTGGTTTCGGTCGTTTCTTCTTCCTCTTCCTCCGTAACGCTGTCTTTGGGAACCTTCTTGGTGACGGTCTTTATTTCGGTCATCGGTTCGCCGTTTTCGTCATACAGAGGATTGCCCTCTTCATCAGTCATTTCAACAACCGAGGTCTCTTCAACTATTTCGGTTTCTTCCTCGGTCGTGGGCTTTGTAGTTGTGGTAGTGGTGGGATACCAGTGAAGAGAAGAATGGAGCGGCCTGTTATACCACTCGAGCGCGGTATAGTACTTGACATTTCCGTCATCGTCAACCTCACTCTTCACAACAATGGTGCTCTCGGAAACATAAACCACCTCGGGCTCTGTCGTGGTCTCGCTGTTCGGCCCGATAACTCCGGTTTTGACGAGTATCACAAGGCCCGACAGTATCACAGCGAACGCAACGATAACAATGGTGATAATGTTTTCCGTCTTCTTTTTGTCTGATGCCATGTTTTTTCTCCCTCAGATAATTATACCCTTTCCGATATAGACAGGGTAATTTTCGGCGCCGCAAAGCTTTTTACGTACTCCGACCTGCACGTCTTTGTCCGCAATTACAAATTCGACATCGGCATTCTCGCCTATTACGGTATTCTGCATTATTATCGAATTTCTGACTTTTGCACCCTTAGAAACGGTAACGCCTCTGAAGAGAATACAGTTTTCAACCTCTCCGTCAATTTTACAACCGTCTGCGATAAGCGAATTCTTTACCGATGAATTGATTCCGTATTTTGCCGGAACTCTGTCGCTTATCTTTGTATAAACCGGCTTGCCCGCCGGGAAAAGCGCTCTTCTCACATCGGGATTGAGAAGATCGAGATTTGCCTCATAATAAGATTTGATACCGTCAATAATCCTGACATATCCCTTGTGCTCGTATCCGTAGATCCGGATATTCCCCGTATTTCTAGCGAAGAACTCCTCAAATCCCGTTATCCTCTTGGCGTTAGCCTCGTGGAGAATACGCTCAAGAAGATTTCTGTTGATAACCATCATTTTAAGCGAGCAGTTGACGCTGTTGAGATAATTGTCGTTGAGTCTGTCGTCAATCACTCTGCCGTCACCGTCAAGCACAAGCTCCGTGGCGTCCTTGATTTTCGGAGAGAATCCGTTTGCGTAGGCAATGGTAATCTCCGCTTTCTTTTCGATATGGTAATCTATGAATGCCTCATAATCGATATCGGTAATAACATTGCAGTCCGTAATAAGCACATAGTCCTTACCCGAATCGCTTATATATCCTATGCTGCCGTAAAGAGCGTCCATCCTGCCTTTGAATACTCCGGAATCTGAAAGGTTAAACGGCGGCAGAATGGTGAGACCGTCTCTTTTTCTCGCGAGATCCCAGGGCTTTCCGTTGCCGAGGTGATCCATAAGGGAGCGGTAGTTGCTGTTTGTGAGTATGCCGACCTGCGGGATTCCCGCGTTGACCATACCCGAAAGCTCAAAATCTATAAGACGGTAACGCCCCGCAAAGGGAACCGAACCCATCGTTCTCAGAGCGGTGAGCTCCGGAACGACCTCATCATTGGCATTTGAAAAGATAATGCCGAGTACGTCTTTTGATGCCATTATTTTTCGCCTCCCATATCAGTGTCTATCATTGCTTTGGGCTCAACCGAAACGCCCTTGCCTATCGTCACTCCGTTGCCTATGACGGTGACACCCCAGTCTGCTATATTGTTCATCTCTTCGGGGCTTCTGCCGACTGTGGCTCCCTCTTCTATGACGGAGTTTTCGGCAACTATCGAATACTGAACCGTGGCACCTTTCTTAATGACCGTGCCGGGCATCACTATCGAATATTTGACATCGGCTCCCTCTTCAACTTTGACATTCGCAAACAGAACCGAGAAATCAACATCACCGGAAATCTCGCACCCTTCGGTAATCATGGAGTTTTCAATCTTTGCGCTGGCGGAAACATAATGGGGAGGAGCGGCCGGAGACCTTGAATAAATCTTCCAGCTGTCATCGTCAAGGTCGAGATCGACTTTCGGATTGAGCAGGTCAAGGTTTGAATCCCAGAGGGAATCAATGGTACCGACATCTTTCCAGTATCCGTCAAACTGATAGGCAAACATTCTCTCGCCCGCGCCGTGCATGGCGGGGATGACATCGTGACCGAAGTCGTTGCCGGATGCCTCGTTTGCCTCATCATCAATAAGATATTTGCGCAGTTTCTTCCAGTTGAAAATATAGATACCCATCGAGGCCTTGTTGCTTCTCGGGTTTTTGGGCTTCTCTTCAAACTCGGCTATAGAACCGTCATCATTCACGAGCATAAGGCCGAATCTGCTCGCCTCCTCCCACGGCACCTCTATCATTGCTATGGTGCAGTCGGCGTTGTTTGCCTTGTGGAAGTCAAGCATATCGGAGTAATCCATTTTGTAGATATGGTCGCCCGAAAGGATAAGCACATACTCGGGGTCATATCTCTCGATGAAATTAATATTCTGATAAATTGCGTTTGCGGTACCTTTATACCACTCGGTGCCCTTTATCTGCTGATAGGGTGAGAGAATATGAACTCCGCCGTCAAATCTGTCAAGATCCCAGGGCTGACCGTTTCCGATATAATCATTGAGAACGAGCGGCTGATACTGTGTCAGAACACCCACGGTATAGATACCTGAATTCACGCAGTTTGAGAGAGGGAAATCTATAATGCGGTATTTTCCTCCGTAAGGCACGGCCGGTTTTGCAATATTTTTTGTAAGGATGCCCAGACGGCTTCCCTGCCCGCCTGCGAGAAGCATGGCGACGCATTCATGTTTCCTAGCCATTTATTTATCCTCCTTGGCAGCTGCCGGTTTAGTCTTTGAAGTGTTTTTTATGAACATACAGCTCAGGCCCTCAATTTCGAGTTCTATGCTGTAATCATAACCGTGCATAGGTATTTTTTTGGCCCTGACGGATGCCTTGGTGCTCTCATTTCTTCCGCCGTACTCGGGCAGAGATGATGAAAACACGGGCCTGTATGTGCCCGCCTTGGGAACTCCGACTCTGTAACCCGTCCTTGTCACTCCGGTAAAATTGCAGATTACAATAATCTCGTTACCGCTCTTGTCGCGCCTGATATATGACACAACCGAGTTGTCGCAGTCATCGCTGATTATCCAGCTGAAGCCGTCCCAGCTGTAATCGTCTTCCCAGAAAGCGGGATTATCAAGATAGAATTTATTCAGATCGGCAGTGAAATGTTTAAGCTGCCTGTGGGCTTCATAATCGAGCAGAAGCCAGTCAAGCTGCTGCTTGTAATTCCACTCTATGAACTGACCGAATTCGCTGCCCATAAAGAGAAGCTTCTTGCCCGGATGGGACATCATGTATCCGAGGAATGAGCGTACACCGGCGAATTTTTCTTCATAGGTGCCGGGCATCTTGTTGATGAGCGAGCACTTGCCGTGAACAACCTCATCATGTGAAATCGGCAGAACGAAATTTTCGCTGAATGCATAGAAGAATGAGAATGTCAGACAGTCATGATTGAACTTTCTGAAGATTCCGTCAAGTGAGAAGTATCTCAAACAGTCATTCATCCAGCCCATATTCCATTTGAAGTTGAATCCGAGACCGCCGTCATATGTCGGCTTTGAAACCATCGGCCAGGCCGTGCTTTCCTCGGCTATCATCATAACATCGGCGTGCTCGCGGAATATTGCTTCATTGAGCTTTCTGAGGAATGCAACCGCCTCGAGATTCTCTCTGCCGCCGAAGGAATTCGGAATCCACGCTCCGTCATTTCTGCCGTAGTCAAGGTAAAGCATCGAGGCAACGGCATCAACTCTCAGACCGTCGACGTGGTATTTCTCAATCCAGAAAAGCGCACTCGAAACAAGGAAACTCTGAACCTCGTTTTTGCCGTAGTCAAATACTCTTGTGCCCCACTGGAAATGCTCGCCCTTGCGCAGGTCCTCATACTCATAGCATTTTGAGCCGTCAAATTCATAGAGGCCGAAAGCGTCCTTCGGAAAATGAGCCGGCACCCAGTCGAGTATGACACCGATATTTTCACGGTGGGCTTTATTGATGAGGTAGGCAAAATCATCCGGTATTCCGTATCTTGATGTGGGGGCGAAATATCCCGTTACCTGATAACCCCAGCTTCCGTCAAAAGGATGCTCCATAACGGGCATCAGCTCAATGTGGGTGTAGCCCATCTCTTTGACATAAGGTATCAGCCTGTCGGCAAGCTCGCGGTATGAGAGCGGATTGCCGTCATCGTAAATCTGCCAGGAACCGGCGTGAACCTCATAGATGTTAACGGGAGAGGAGTATATGTCGCGTGATTTTCTGCTTTTGAGCCAGGCTCCGTCACTCCATTTGAAATCAAGCGACGGATAATACTTGGATGCCGTACCCGGTCTTGTCTCGGCGTGAAAAGCGTAGGGATCCGATTTATAGAATGACCTGCCGTCAAATGTAGTGATGAAATATTTGTAACTGTCAAACTTTTCAACCACCGGAATCGTGCATTCCCATACTCCGCCGCTGATCTTTGACATCGGGCTGGCGCCGGTATCCCACGCGTTGAAATCGCCCACAAGACTTATGCTCGCGGCGGCGGGAGCCCACACTCTGAATACGGCGCCGCCGTTTTCGGCGGGATGTGAGCCCAGAAACTCATATGCTTTTGCATTGTTTCCCTGGTGAAAGAGATAAAGAGGTATGCTGTTGTCGTTTGACATATAATCAGTCCTCACTTAATTATAATAATACAAAGTAGATTATAGCAAAACTTTTTTAACATTTCAAGAACTGCGCAAATGTTGTCATTAAAAATTTACAGACTGTTTTTTTATAATATGACAAAAATAATTACAAGTTGGTTACATTAGTTGACAAAAAAGCGGCGGTTTGTTATATTTATTTTTGTTAAATAATGAGGAAGTGTTTTTTGTTTTTCTGATTATTTTCAAGGCTGTTTCCGTATGCAAAATCGCTGTTTTCCGTAGCGGTTACGCTGCCTCGAAACACCTATTTTCTTAAATTGGAAGTGATTTAATGGTCAGCTCTGAAAACCTCTGCATGGGGTGTATGAGGGAAATCGGAGAGGAGAAAAAATGCCCTTACTGCGGCTATCACGCTGACACCGCTCAGCCCCTGCCTTATCTCCCCGTACGCACCGTCATAGCAAACAGATATATGACGGGCAAAGTCGTTGATTTCAACGGCGAGGGAGTTACCTATATCGGATGGGATATGCAGGAAAACCGCGCCGTGAATATCAGGGAGCTTCTTCCCGCCTCCATCACGGCGAGAACCGCGTCAAATCTTTTCCTTCAGGTCCGCCTCGGCTCCGAGGGGACCTACGCGCAGCTCAGGCGCAGTTTTGAGGAGCTGTGGGTTAAACTCATGAAACTCAACGGTCTGTCGGCGCTCATCCGCGTGACGGACGTTGTCGAGGATTTCAGTACATCCTATGCAATCTATGATCATTTTGACGGCATTTCGCTGCGTGATTTTCTTCTCAGAAGCAAGACCGGCTATATCTCCTGGGAAAAAGCGCGTCAGCTTCTTATGCCGACTCTTTCAACCCTCGGCACACTTCATAATAACGGCATTATTCACAGGGGCATATCCCCCACCACCCTCATAATCGGAGAGGACGGAAAAATAAAGATTACCGGCTTTTCAATTGGCGAGGTCAGAACCGCCGGCTCACCTCTCACGCCCCAGATTTATGACGGATACGCGGCAATAGAGCAATACGGTTTCAATGCCCGCCAGGGTCCCTGGACCGATATATATGCCTTCACTGCCGTGCTTTACCGCACACTCATCGGCAGCGATCCCATTTCCTCAAGAGAGAGAATGGTAAACGATACTCTTATGATTCCCGGAAAATTTGCAGAAGCTCTTCCCGCTTTCGTTATCAACGGCCTTATAAACGGCCTTCAGATTCTCCCCCGCGAGAGAACTCACACCGTCGAGCAGCTCAGAGCGGAGCTCTCCGCATCCCCCGCCGCTTCCGCCGCGGGCTCCAACTACGGCAGGCAGAGCGCCCCGGAGCCGAAAGTTCCTTCCAAAAATACTCCTCCCGCGCACAAGAAGCCGCAGAAAAAAGAAAAATCATCGGCAACCGTGTTTTTCCTCACCCTTCTGGGAGTGTTGCTTATCGGCTCGCTCATAGTCGGCGGATTGCTTATAGCGCTTGACAAGACAGGAAAAATCAATCTCAAAAAACCGGGAGAAACCACCGCAGCGGCAATACCCGATGTTGAGCAGGTTCAGGTCCCGGATTTCTCGGTTTACAGCTATGACGCAGTTCAGGCAAATCCCGTTTTCAATGAAAGATTCAAAATAACCGCCGAAGAGGTTTACAGCGATCAGGTTGAGAAAGGCTACATCGTATCGCAGAGTGTTCAGGCGGATACATATGTCGCAAAAGGCTCGCAGATAATTCTGAAAGTCAGCAAGGGCACAGAGATGATTACTCTGCCCAATGTTGTGGGCAAAACATATGAAGAAGCCTACAGGCAGCTCACGGGCCTCGGATTCGCCGTGGAGAGAGAGGATACAAGCGAAGGCACATTCTCCGACGGCAGAGTAACCGAGATGTCACTCACGGAAAATGAAGAATACAGTATAGGCACAAGCGTTACCCTTAAAGTATATGTTTCAAAAACAACCGAAGAGTATCCGAGCAGGAGCTACACTTCTTCCGCCCGCTCCACGACCGCCGCTTCACAGGAAAGCACAACACAGGCGCCTTCATCCGAAGCGCAGACCGGCACTGCTCCGGCCGAATCTGTTCCGTCAAGCCAGAGCGCAGCCCCCGCACCTTCCGAAGCGAGCCAGCCGGCAGCTCAGCAATAAACAACTGAATTACACTTACGGGAATATCGCGGCGCGCCGGTATTCCCGTATTTTTTCTGCAAGTAAAGTCTTGTAACTTTACAAAAAAACTTTTTCACTTTGAAAATGTGAAAAACCGACTGCATTTTGTGGCCATCCCGGTTTTTCGACACAAAATATAGTAATTTCACGCCTTTTCACGCAATTCTCACAAACAAAAAGTGAAAAACTGCGTTTTTTTCACAAAAAAATACGCTTGACAAAGGATAATCTTTGCTGTATAATGCACTCCTGTAAAGTTTTCATGCTTTACAGGAGTTGACATTTTTCCGGGAGAGGAGGGTTATCTTGGCCAAAAACTACGAAATGGCTGTTCTTATAGACTTTTACGGCGAGATGCTGACCGAAAAACAGCGTTCTTTTCTTGAATACTATTATAACGATGACCTTTCGCTCTCTGAGATAGCCGAAAACGAGGGCATCACACGGCAGGGTGTCAGAGATGCCATCAAGCGTGCTGAAGCACAGATGCTCGAAATGGAATCGCGTCTGGGAGTCGCAAAGAGATTTCAGGATATGCGCGAGAGCCTTAATGAGATTATAGATTATTCCGATAAGATTACCGAGTATAACCTTCATCACGGGCTTTCAAAAGAAATTAACGATTACAGCGTCGGTATCAAGGCTGCGGCTATGACCATGCTTGAAAGCTGAGAGAGGTGAAGTGCGTTGGCGTTTGAAGGACTTTCCGACAGGCTCGAAGCTGCTTTCAAAAATCTGAGAAGCAAAGGCAGTCTTAACGAAGCCGATGTCCGCTCGGCCATGAGAGAGGTCAGAATGGCACTTCTCGAGGCCGACGTTAACTATAAGGTCGCAAAAGATTTCACAAACACCGTAACTGAGAAGGCAATAGGCGAAAAGGTAATGGAGAGCCTCACTCCCTCTCAGATGGTTATAAAAATAGTTCACGATGAGCTTGTAGAGCTCATGGGCGGTACTAATGCCCGCCTGGCCTACGCCGCTCATCCCCCTACAATCGTGCTTATGTGCGGTCTGCAGGGTTCCGGTAAAACAACCCACTGCGCAAAGCTCGCGCTCAGGCTCAAAAATGAAAACCACCGTCCCCTGCTCGTGGCGTGCGATGTTTACAGACCCGCCGCCATCAAACAGCTGCAGGTTGTCGGCGAGCAGGCGGGAGTTCCCGTCTTTGAAATGGGTCAGGGAAATCCGGTCGAGATTTCAAGAGCCGCGGTAGAGGAAGCCAAGCTCAAGGGATACGACTATGTTATAGTTGATACCGCCGGCCGTCTTCATGTTGATGAAGAGCTTATGAATGAGCTCAAAAACATCAAGGCCGAAATCAAGCCCCATGAAATCCTCCTCGTCGTTGACGCTATGACCGGTCAGGACGCCGTCAATGTCGCAACATCATTTGATGAGGCGCTCGGAATCGACGGACTCATCCTCACCAAGCTTGACGGCGATACAAGAGGCGGCGCAGCCCTTTCGGCAAGGCAGGTAACCGGAAAGCCCATCAAATTCGTCGGTACCGGCGAAAAGCTTGAGAATCTCGATATTTTCCATCCCGACAGGATGGCAAACAGAATTCTCGGCATGGGAGATGTGCTCTCGCTTATCGAAAAAGCAGAGCAGATGATTGACGAAAAAGAGGCGGAAGAGCTTGAGAAAAAGCTTATGCAGAATAAGTTTGACCTCAACGACCTTCTCGATCAGTTCCGTCAGATACGCAAAATGGGCTCAATCAAAGATATGCTCGCTCTGTTGCCGGGTATCGGCAATAAAGTGAAGGATATGGATGTTGATGAGAGAAGAATGGACCGTATGCAGGCTATAATCCTCTCCATGACAGAGAAGGAGAGAAGAAACCCGGCTATCATCAATCCCTCACGCAAAAAAAGGATAGCCGATGGATGCGGTCAGACCATAGAGGATGTCAACAGACTGCTCTCGCAATATAAGCAGATGCAGAAAATGTTCAGACAGCTTAACGGCAAAAAAGGCGGCAAACACCGCAAGATGAAGGGTATGAGGCTTCCCCCGGGCTTTGACCCCTCTCAATTCGGGATGTAACAGAGCTGACACAGACGGCGCAAAACCGTTTCAGAAGCTCGTAACATTTATAAATTCAATTAATATATGCTTTGGAGGAACAATCATGGCAGTAAAAATCAGACTTCGCCGCATGGGCGCAAAGAAAAACCCGTTCTACCGTATCGTTGTAGCAGATTCAAGATATCCGCGCGACGGCAGATTCATCGAAGAAATAGGCACATACAATCCCCTCACCTCTCCCTCGGAGATCAAGGTTGATGCCGAGAAGGCAAAGCAGTGGCTCACCAACGGCGCACAGCCCACAGACACAGTCAAGGCTCTTCTTAAGAAGGAAGGTATCCTTTAATGGAGGAATTACTTGTTAACATTGCCAAAGGGCTTGTTGAAGATCCTTCCGGAGTCAGCGTTACCGTTGAGGAAGGCGAAAACAATTCTGTCATCTATCATCTTCACGTATCTGAGGATGATATGGGCAGAGTTATCGGCAAACAGGGCAGAATTGCAAAGGCAATCCGTACCGTTATGCGCGCAGCTGCCACCCGCAACAATACGAGAGCAGTAGTGGAAATTGATTAAGGAATATCTTGAAATAGGCGAGATTACCGGCACACACGGCGTTCACGGAGAAATGAGAGTGAATCCCTGGTGCGACTCACCGGAGTTTATCAAAAAATTCAGAACTCTGTATCTTGACGCAAACGGCACAAAGAGTGTCAGTGTCTCATCAAGGCCCCACGGAAATATCGCTTTGATAAAAATTGAAGGAATCGATACCGTTGAGCAGGCCCGCAAAATGAGAGGTACCGTATTGTGGATGAAGCGCAGCGATGCCCGTCTTCCCGAGGGAAGATACTTTATTGCGGAGCTTACCGGCTGCGAGGTTTATGATGCCGATAATCCGTCAATACACTACGGCACTCTCACCGATGTGAGTGAAACGGGAGCAAACGATGTCTGGCACATCACAAGAGATTCAAAAGAATATCTCATCCCGGCCATTCCCGATGTCGTTATTGAAACGGATGTTGCCTCAGACAGGATACTCATCAGACCGCTGAAAGGTATTTTTGAAGATGAGGATTGACATTTTGACTCTATTCCCCGAAATGTGCGAGTCTGTGCTGAGCGAAAGCATCATAGGCAGGGCGCGCGCAAACGGTTTTGTTGAAATAGAATGTCATAATATCAGAGATTATACAGAGGATAAGCATAACAGAGTTGATGACGCCCCCTACGGCGGAGGCACCGGAATGATTATGCAGGCTCAGCCTGTTTACGACTGCTTCGGCGCTCTGTGCGCCTCTCTCGGAAAACGCCCGAGGCTGATTTACATGAGCCCCAAAGGCAAGGTGCTCACTCAGCAGAAAGCAAAAGAGCTCAGTACCCTTGATAATATCGCTCTGCTGTGCGGGCACTATGAAGGTGTTGACGAAAGAGTCCTGGAAGAGATTGTCGATGAAGAAATCTCTATCGGAGATTATGTTCTCACAGGCGGAGAGCTTCCTGCGCTCGTGCTTGCAGACTGCATATCAAGGATGCTTCCCGGAGTGCTCGCAAACGAAGATGCCTTCACTCTTGAGAGCCATTACTCGGGGCTTCTCGAGTATCCTCAGTATACCAGACCTGCCGAGTGGCACGGGAAAAGCGTGCCCGAAGTTCTTATTTCGGGTCATCACGCGAATATCGGCAAATGGCAGCATGAGAAATCCCTGGAGGTCACTTTCCGCAAAAGGCCCGACCTGCTCGAAAAAGCGGATTTGTCCGATAAAGACGCGGCGTTTATAGATACAATTAAAAACAGCGAAAAATAGTATAAAAAATACTTGCATTTTAAATGCTCTTATGCTAAAATGCAATTTGTTATGTGACGATTTGAAAAAGAGGTGAAAACAATGAAGGAAGGAATCCACCCCAACTACCATAAGACAGAGGTTCGCTGCGCCTGCGGTGCAGTTTATGAGACCGGTTCCACAAAAGAAGGCCTCAAGGTAGATATTTGCTCAAAATGCCATCCGTTCTTTACCGGTAAGCAGAAGTTAGTCGATACCGGCGGACGCGTTGACCGTTTCAACAAGCGTTTCGGTCTCAGTAATCAGGAGAGTAAATAATAACGGCTATGCGGTGCTCTTGGCACCGCTTTGCTTTTTATAACGGTTCTTCAGAGGAAATATGGATTGTTTCAAAACTGTAAAAAAAGAGTCAAGTGAAGAATACACAGTAAAAAAATCCCGCTTTATCGGATACATTAAACCCGTATCCTCAAAGCAGGAAGCTCTTGATTTTATAACGGAAATATCAAAAAAGAACTGGGATGCGACACATAATGTCTACGCCTATGTGATCAGAGAAGAGGGAGTAAAGAAATTCTCCGATGACGGCGAGCCGCAGGGAACAGCAGGCATGCCCGTGCTCGATGTGATTGAAAAAAACGGGGTAACCGATGTCTGTATAGTGGTGACGCGCTATTTCGGCGGAATCATGCTCGGAGCGGGCGGTCTTGTCAGAGCATACTCTCACTCCGCCTCACTTGCTCTCTCCGCCGGAGAGATTGTCACAAAAGCGATGTGCGCAAGACTCAGCATTGTCTGCGACTACACTTTTTACGGACGTCTTGCCTCCCTGATACCCGAAAGCGGCGGTATAATTGAAGATACGGTTTACGCAGACAGCGTAACCGTGATATTCCGCCTTCCGGTTGACGCGTGCGCTTCATTCGCTTCAAAACTGACCGAGGCGTCAAACGGGCGGTATTCATTTGAGGAAACCGGAAGATTTTACGCCGATATTGATTAACACCAATCAACAAACAAGGTTCGCGGGAATAATCCCGCGAACCTTTCTTTTTAACCCATTGATTTATCGCTTGCTACCTTGAGCGTGGCCAGATCTCCTTCGCCTACCTGGCGGAATACTTCGTCTCTCTCCGCGTTATCAAGTTCAAATTCTTTTTTGTCAATCGGATGATGGAAAAGCATCTCTATTCTCAGAATCGTGGGGAACATTGTAATAGGCACAAGATAAGCTCCTCCGCCCAGATTCCAGCATTTCGCGGCAAACCAGCTGCAGTTGAAAATAAAGAAATCCCATCTGTTATGGCTGAGAATGAAATCCGTAACATTCTGAAGGTCTTCTTTTGATACTGTCTTTTTAAGAATAATAACCATCGGGAATTTCCCGTCCTGACCGATACGGTAAAGCTCCATATTATAGTAAATACCCGTTCCGTCTCCGTCAGCTGTGGAAACTCCGAGAGTGGCTACCGAGCAGCCTCTTCCCGCGGGGCATGTATAAGCACCGATTTGTATTTCATGCTTTGTAAGGTTTTTGAAATAAACAAATATATGCGGTGATGCCACATTCCAGTATGAAACCAGATACATCTCGGCATATTCATCGGTGTTGTCATTCTCATAGGGATCATCCGGTGTCGCGGGATCTGTGGGAGAAGCTGTTTCCTCCACTCCGTCAGGCTGCGCTGCAATGTCTCCTATGTCCGATACTCCCGCTCTCGCGCAGATTCCGAAACACATAAAAACTGTCAGTATTGCCATAAAGGCTGCTAAACTCTTTTTCATTTTCCTGTCCTCAATATTAAAAAATTTTTATTCAGCATTATTATGCGGCATAGTATTCTTCATCAGCAGGCTCCGAAGGAGTAGCAGGGAGAATTGCGGGCAGAGGCTCGCTGACTGCCGGAGCAGCGTTTTTAAGGCTGACCTCATAAACATATCTGTCAAGCCACTCTCCTGTTGAGAAGTTCCTGCCCTCTATTACCGCCTTGTTCCCGTACACGGTAAGGCGCATTCCGGTCCCTTTGGAGGTAAGGCCCATGTGGTTTCCCTGACCGAGGGAGGGAACATTAATACAGGTTACTCCCCCGTGCTGTTCAACACAGCAGGCTCTTAAGAGAAATCTTGTAAGACGCCCGTTGAGGCCCGCGTGAAGATGTCCGCTTATATAAAATACATTGTCATATTTTTCGAGTATATTCTGAAGCTTGCGTGTTGTGGAAGAATCGAGCGCGCCTCCCGGGATTATCGGCCAGGAAAAACGCTCGCCGTGTGTGTTTCTCATAGGCCAGTGGCAGACAACGAAAACAGGTTTTCCTCCCTGCGCTCCGTCTCTGAGCTCGGTATCCACAAATTCCAGCTGTTCATTGCTGATATAGGCGCTGTTGGGCTTGTTGCCCTCGCTTCCCATGACTATTACTTTAAGGCCTTTTATTTCCGTGCTGTAATAATCCTTTTGCTCATCTATGCCCATGAAATCATTGCGGTGCTTTATTGCGTAGGGTCTCATCTGACCCGACTCCATCCAGCGTCCGTAGTCATGATTGCCGTTTGCCGTTACCAGGTTTTCGCCTTTGTAGTTTCCGATAATCGAATAAAACTCTTCAAATTCGCTGTCATATCCGCTCTGCGTAAGATCTCCCGCAACAATAACGCCGTCAATCTGATCCTTTTCTCTGTTCATCACTTCGACCGCCTGCCTTGCGTATGAGCCGGTACCGTCCGAGCCGATATGAACATCCGAAATAAGGTCAATGGATATTATCTTATCACTCTGCTCGGGAGTGTATTCCGCTATATCGGATTCGCGGAATTCATCGGCCACCATAACATTCGGAATCGACCTTGAGCGCTCCGCCGTCAGTCCGTCAAACGCGGCAAATGCGGATGAACACGAAAAAAATGCAATAATACCGGCCAGAAAAACGGCAATAAGTTTTTTCACTTTGTCATTCTCCTTATTAATGAAAATCAATTATTATGAATTATATAATTCCCCGATACAGCAGTCATTCTCAACACCTGTAATCCTGACTTTTGTAATCTCGCCGAAGGCACAGCTGCCTCTGACCGTTACGGGAGTATAATTAGCTGTATATCCTTTTGTTTCTCCGCCATGGTTTTCTTCGGGGATTATCTCAAGCACCCTGCCGATCTGCCTTTCAAGATATCTTTGCCGGATTTTTTCGCACTCCGTCATCATTATCTCGCATCTTCTCTGCTTCTCGGCGTTTTCCACCTGAGAATCCATATTGGCCGCCGGCGTTCCGGGTCTTCTGGAATACGGAAAAACATGAACCTTTTCAAATCCCGTTCTTTTTACAAAATCCAATGAAATATTGAAATCGCTCTGCGTTTCGCCGGGAAACCCGACCATAACATCCGTTGTCAGAGTGACATCCGGAAATGTGTTTCTCAAAGCTGTGCAGAGGTCTTCATACTCTATGGTACCGTAATGCCTGTTCATCTTTTTGAGGGTTTTGTCGCAGCCGCTCTGCAGCGAAATATGAAACTGAGGGCAGAATTCCTTAATCTTTGAGAGGCCGTCAATCACCTGCGGGGTGATGTGGTCGGGCTCAAGCGAGCCGAGCCGCACTCTCTCTATCCCGTCAATTTCAGCAACAGTTCTGACTGCGCTGACTAAATCACTTGAAATATCGCTGCCGTAGGCTGAGAGATTGATTCCGACAAGCACCGCCTCTTTAAATCCGTTTCCCGCGAGTGTTTTTGCCTCGGCGGCAATTTCATCAAGAGGTTTTGAGCGTACTCTCCCTCTGGCATACGGTATTATACAATAAGAGCAGAATCTGTTACATCCGTCTTCAATCTTTATGACTGCCCTCGTTTTGTCACTGTAACTGCTGACGGTACCGCCTGTAAATCTGTCTCCTGTCCTGTGCGGCTGAATGCTTACAATTCTGTGCGGATTGCCGATAAACTGCATTATCAGCCCGTAGATGCTTTCTGAGTTCCTGTTTCCCACAATTATATCTGCCTCGGGCAGATCTTTTTCACTTTCGGGAAATGCCTGAACCATACATCCGGTAAGCACTGTTATGCTTGACGGATGGTTTTTTTTGAATCTTCTTACCGCCTGCCTTGTTTTCCTGTCGCTCTCGGCAGTCACGGTGCAGGAATTTATGATATAAACATCTGCTTCTTCGGAAGGGGCCACGCTCACAAAACCGTTTCTTTCAAGATCCTGCGTAATAGCCCTTGACTCATAATGATTAACCTTGCATCCGAGTGTGTAAACAGCACATTTCATCAATGAAATCTCCTGTCAGATCTGTTTATAGTATTTAAGCCAGTAAGCGTAGGAGTTGATGCTGAATTCTTCGGGCAGAGTTGATTTTACCTTTTCAGCTGCCGAAAGCTTTCTCAGAGCGGCAGTGATGCCCGGAAGCAGATATGCAAGAGGAACAAACGATGCGATTTTCTGCAGCATCTGGGCGGGGGAATCAAATTTTACGGATGCTCCGCCGATTTCCGCCTCGGTCAGAATCTTATGCTCAAACATATAGTCGAGATCCTTTGCGCTCAAAGTTGAGAGATAATCTTTGAGTATCGCGTCGCTGTATGATCCTTCGCCGTATTTTTTGAGGTAGTTATACTCATATTTCCAGAGAGCCTTTTCATTAAGTTCGCCCTCTCCGGTATCGATTACGGTCTGAGCGAGTATTTCCCCGGCGCACATTGATCTGTTGATTCCGGAGCCGCTCATAGGCTCGGTCATTGAGCAGCTGTCGCCGACAGCGGCGTATCCGTTCCATACGAATTTCGGCAATGCCTTGCCGAGAGGGATTTTTGTCAAGGTGCCGCCTCTGATTATCTTTTCGCCCATATGCGAA
>JAEEGL013112311.1_pt1 | contig 24632 bp, 18 predicted proteins | sample 9134231 | NCBI WGS metagenome assembly JAEEGL01 (sample SAMN16246548, study PRJNA631951) | gut metagenome | biome: gut microbiome; feature: rumen; material: fiber-attached | host: Bos | place: Iran: Karaj | collected 2018-10
CAGGATTCGAACGAGACCATTCATCATGGAAAGATTACAAAACGCGGACCTCAGGAATTGAGAACCTGTTTTGTACAGTTAGTGTTGGGAATTCGTCGTTGCAAAGATACTTCAAACTGGAGAATGATGCAGCGTTATGAATATATGAAAACAAATAAAGGCAGCGGTAAATCAATTGTAGCCGCTGCAAGAAAGATGGCAGAAATCGTTTGGGCAATGCTCAGCGACAAAAAAGATTTTGATGCACAAAAGATGATTGGAACATATAAACCAATGTCCTTTGCAGAAGAAGCTTTAACTGCCATGAATTAAGTATTTTAGAAAGTCGACTTGTTCGTTGACTTTTTATGGGAGTCGAAAATGAAAAAGATTTTTTCTTTAGTATTCTTTACAGCTTTAATTTTTTCACTTGAAGCTCAATCACATATATCAACTCAATCACATCAGGCACAGGTTACAACTATTGCACCAGCTTCTGCACGAGGAACAGACGGCTCATATTTTACAGCTTCTGATGACGGCTTTGTTATTAAATGGACTTTCGATGGACAGGGAGAACACTATCAGTTTTCTGATGTAGCAATTAAACTTCTTGCAGTTTCACCAGATGGAAATGAAATTGCAATATATGAAACAGATGGTGGTTCTATAAATCGTATTACAGTATGGGATTGGAAAACTCTCTCTCGTAAATATTTAAAGAAGTTTTCTGATTCAATCACTTCCCTTTCATACTCTGCGAATGGAACTTATATTATTGCCGGTACTGCAACAGTAGACGGTGCCGTATTTATTAAGACAAACGGCTGGCAGATTGTTGATAAAATCAAAGCAAATACTGGTATCGTAAGCTATAGTCATACAAGTAGAACTGAGAAAACATGTGTATTCTATTCTCCTTCCGGAAATCTTTCTTTTTATGATTTTACAAACGGAAGGCTTAAGCAGAAGATGCAGATTGTAAAAGGACTTTCTCAACCAGTAATGTATAATGAAAACAGATATTTTGCCGGCGTTCGTGATAGTTCTATTTATATTACTGCTGCTGGAAAATCTATTGCATCAGTTCCTGCAAACAATCCTATTATTATTTCTACAGAAGCAGATTACAATCTTTACTATCTTGAAACAGACGGTCGTGGTAATTATGAAGTTAAAATGCTCGAAAGCCTTGATGACAATAAGGTTTCTAATCCTCGACTTGTAAAAACCTTAAAAGGTCCTAGAGGTTCTGGAATAATTACTGCTGCAATCAAAGATGCTACTAATATTTATTTTGGCGGAAAAAACGGTTCTGTATATAAGAGCGAAGTTGAAGCAACCATCACAACAAACACAATGGTTGAGATGACAGAAAATATTTATTCAAGAATCTGTGGAATGACTCCGGCAGAAACAGATTTCTACTTCCTTACAACAAATGCAATTTACAGTTCTTCTTATGATACAGGAGTTATCTCAAAACTTTCTTCAACAAATGGCGAAACAGATATAATCTATTATAAAGAAAATTCTGTAATTCTCTGGAGCCAGTCAGAAAAGACTCCTGTAAAACTAGTTGATCTTGATAAAAAGACATCTACAATTCTCTTTACTCCAAAGAACAGCGTTCAGAAAGTAAGATTGTGTACAGTTGACGGAAATGATTACCTTATCGAAATTGAAAGTAATAGTATAGTAAATCTTTATGATATGCAGAGCGGCTCTCTCTCTGAAATATATTCTGGTACTGGTATTCAGGATGCAGTTTATATGAACAATAAACTTGTTTATATTGCAAAATCAGCCGCTACAAATCCACAGACACCTTTACTTACAGTTAATCCAGAAACTATGGAAACAGTTCCACTTAGTATTAAGGGTAATGTAACTTATGCTCTTAGCACAGATGGCAAAACAATTTATGGATTAAATATCATTTCTGATGATACTGGCCGAAACACTTATGTATTCTCTTTCAATGTATATACAAAGCAGATGACAAATATTTTGAAGTTTGCGGAAGAAGATGCAGAGGCGTTTACATATTTGAATGGAAACAATCTGTTTACAAATATTGGACGAAATAAAGTTTACTGCTATAACCTTTCTTCAAAGAAAAGATTCGCATATAACCGATCAGCTTCGATTCCGAGAACTCTTTGCTTAAACAGCAGACGTGCGGTAATTTTGAATTCTAATGGTAGTATTTCGTGGTGTGGAACTATGGACAGTAAATTACTTGCGGATTGGTATTTGACTAAAGATAATCAGTGGTATGAGTTCTAATTATTAAGTGTCACGGTGGTTTCGATACGCTGCTTCGCAGCACTCAACCACCGATTGTTCAACTGTGATTGAGTAGCCCAAAGGCTGTATCGAAATCGCATTATTTCCAGTCTGCAGTATTTATACCACAGCCGCGCATAAGTGCATCTGAATAAATACCTACATAATTTTTTGCACTTGTATCCCAGCTGAAGTTTTTCTGCATTCCATGAATCTGCATCTTTTTGATGTGATCTTTTTTATTGTAATAAGCCCATACAGCCCATCCAACAGTATCATAAACTGCACCTGGAGTAAGAGCATCAAAGAGGAATCCTGAACCATCTCCAGTTCCCTCATTATATTGCTCTACTGTATCTGCAAGACCACCTGTACGTCTTACAATTGGAAGAGTTCCATAAAGCATAGAATACATCTGATTTAAGCCACATGGCTCGTATCTTGAAGGCATTAGGAAGAAATCTGAACCAGCTTCAATAAGATGACTGAGGCTTTCATCATAACCGATATATGCGCGAAGGTTTGGAAGTTTTGACTGAAGTGAATTGATTTCATCTTCACACCATTTTTCACCACTTCCAAGAATTGCAAATTGAACATCCATATTTGTACACATACCGAAAATACTTCCGTATGTTGGAGCAAATACTTCTGCAATACCCTTTTGATCTGCAAGGCGTGTAACAATTCCAATAAGAGGAACATTTGGCTTTACAGGAAGTCCCATACGTTTCTGGAGTTCTGCTTTACATTTTGCCTTACCAGAAAGATCTTTATAGCTGAAATTAGCAGGAAGAAGTTTGTCTTTTTCCGGATTCCAGGTCTCAAGATCACAACCGTTAAGAACACCGCGAACGACATCTGAACGAACACGAAGTAAGCCGTCTAGTCCAAAACCGCCTTCTACACTCTGCATTTCTCCTGCATAAGTTGGAGAAACTGTTGTAATCATATCTGCACAGGAAATACCAGCCTGTAAAAGGTTAATACTTCCATTACGTTCAAATCCACCGCCATAATAAAGATTCCAGTCCAAACCAAGTGCAGGATATGAATCTTTACTGTACCAGCCCTGATATCCAAGATTATGAATTGTAAGAACTGAAGCAGTATGTGCAAAATAACCGTTACGACATACGTGTTTCAAAAGAACAGGTACAAGACAGCAGAACCAGTCATGAGCATGCATAATATCCGGATACCAGCCAAGCATGCGGCAAAGCTGGAATGCACCATGACAAAGAACTGCAGAACGATATGGGTTATCATGGAAATCGGGTTCTGCCTTAGTTCCATAAATACCATCACGTCCATAGCACTGTTCGTGGTCTATAAAATAAACAGGAACATCTGTTCCAGGAAGAGGAGCTTCGTAAATTTTTACCCATGTTTCAATGGTACCAGCAGCAACTGCCAGAGGTGCTTCTATAGCCTTAAGCTTGTTTCTATCAATCTTATAGTAACGAGGCATTACAATACGTACATCGTGTCCCTGTTTTCTAAGATTAATTGCAAGTGCTGAAACAGCATCTGCGAGTCCACCAGTTTTTGCAAATGGGACAGTTTCTGAAGTTACCATTAAAATTTTCATAGCTTTCTCCTAATCTTCATGAACGGCCTTGTAAAAAGCCTCTTTACTATTAATTATAGACTGCTCTGAGCAACAGTAAGCAATTCTAAACCAGCCTTTACCGGCAAAACCGCTTCCAGGAGCGCAGAGGATATTGTATTTCTTAAGATGATTTGTAAATGCCATATCATCATCATTCCATTTATCAGGGCACTTTACCCAAAGATAGAAAGCACCTTCTGGTTTTGCATATTTAAGACCTGCATAATCCATTACTTCACAAATCTCTTTCATGCGTTTTTCATAAGTAGAAAAATCACATTCTGCATCCCAGCTCTTTGCAATAACTTTCTGGAAAAATGCCGGACAGTTTACATATCCTAAAACACGTGTACAGAAAATCGCAGCTGCCATAAAATCAGCTTTTTCCGGACAGACAGGATTTATACATACATAACCAACACGCTCACCTGGAACACTAAGATTCTTGGCAAAAGAAGTTGCAATTACAGCATATTCATATTTATCAAAAACTGTAGCAACTTTCTTTCCATATGTAATGTCACGGTAAGGTTCATCACAAATCAGATATGGATAACGACCAGTTTTTTTACCGAATTCTTTAAGAGCATTAGTTAATTCAACCAGATCAGATTCATCATAAATACGACCACTTGGATTATTTGGTGAATTAATGAGAACTGCAGCAGTTTTTGGACCAAGGGCAGCCTTAATTGCTTCTACATCAAGAGAAAAGTCTTCTTTTGTCTTTACTGGTACTACTTCACCATTATGATTATGAACATAGTTATTATATTCAGCAAAATACGGACAAGGAATTACAATTTCTTCACCAGGATTAAGAATTGACTTAAGTACAACATTAAGTGCGCCACCTGCCCCTACTTCCATTACAACACAGTCTGCTGTTACTGGAACGCCTTGTTCGCGGCTAGTTTTTTCGGCCATTGCAGCACGAGTTTCTGGATAACCGGCATTTGGCATATAACCGTGGCGAAGGTGGGTTGTATCAGCGGCAACTTCACGCACTGCATCAACAACTTTCTGAGGTGGATCCAGATCTGGATTACCAATACTAAAATCATAAACTTTATCTGCGCCATATTTCTGCTTAAGAATAGCGCCTTCTTCAAACATCTTTCGGATTACACCGTTTGATGGACTTTCAACAATTGCTTTTACTTTATTAGAAATCATAAAATTTATTATATCACACAATTGTAACACTTGCAAAAAGTGTTTGTTGTATAACTCAGTGGTAAACTTAATTGAATAGTTAAGTGTTTTAGAATATAATAGGAGATGCATTATGAGAAAATTTATTACTATTTTATTATTATCAATTACTTTTATTTCTGTTGCTGCAGCAGATCCATTTAACAATAAACTTACGTCAGAAGAAAGACAGCTTATTAATAGTGGTGATATCCTCATTAAGAACATCAATTATGAAAAGAACATGTGTCTTAACAAGGTTAATGATCAGCTTTTTGAAAAACTCTTTGCTGAAATCAGAGAACTTAACCCAAAATACCTGGCAGAAGTCATTCAATATAAACCTTATAAGGGAAATGAAGATCTTCCAAAACGTCTTGAGGAATTATTGAATAACGTTCCAGATTACGCTGGAATCCCATATTATTCTGTTCGTGGTGATACTTGGTATAATCTTTATGATTCTGCAGAGATTGTTGAATCTAAAGACCGTCCAGATGGAAAAACTATCAAAGCTGATCTCAAAATGGAACCATTTGATGTTGTAAACGAAGATATTGATCTTTATCGCTCAAATAGTTCTATTCTTTATTTAGCAGTAAATACAAACAAACTCAGATATCTTGATAAATTTGATTGTGTATGGCCTCGAAAAATGAAAATCTGTATTCTTTTGTTTAGAGATGGCGATAACTGGGTTCTTTATGGTATTGGCGGTGTTAATGCACCAAGAGTTCCATTCTTTACAGAAAGAATTCAAACCTCATTTATCAATAGAATTAATACTTTCTGTTCATTTATATTTAAGAAATTCTAAAAAATTACGTCTGGCTGAACGTTTTTTCAGCATTTGGGAGGAAGATAAAATGATTTGGTTGATCGGTTGCAAGGGTATGCTTGGAAGTGAAGTTGCAAAGCAGCTGGATGAAAAAAAACTTCCATGGGTTGGAACTGATAAAGAAGTAGATATTACAGATCCGCAGGCACTTGTTGATTTTACCAATAAGATTGAAACTGCAGCATACTTCCCTTCAGATTTGCCTCGTGGCGATCGAAAAATCAAATGGATTATCAACTGCTCAGCGTATACAAATGTAGACAAGGCCGAAGAAGATACTGAGCTTGCAGAAAAATTGAATGCAGCAGGTCCTACAAATATTGCACGTACAGCACGTTCTATTGGTGCAAAACTTATTCATATCTCTACAGACTATGTTTTTGACGGCACTGGTTCAACTCCTTATACAGAAGACATGGCAAAAGCTCCGCTTGGCGTTTATGGCAAAACAAAGGCTGCCGGCGAAGATGCAATCATGAAAGAAATGAATACTTATTACATTATTCGAACAGCATGGCTTTATGGCTATGATGGTCGTAATTTTGTATACACCATGACAAAAGTAATGAACAGTCATGATTCAGTGCGTGTTGTAAATGATCAGAGAGGTACTCCAACCTACGCTCCAGACCTTGCATCTGTTATTCTTCGTTTTATTGACAAAAATGACAATGCAAAATCTTTCTTTGGTAAAAACAGTGCTCCCGCTTATGGTATTTACCATTTTACTAATGAAGGACAAACAAACTGGCATGAATTTGCCACTGAGATTTATCGTCTTGGCCGTAAGCACGGAAGAATTACTCAGGACTGTACTGTAAATCCATGTACAACAGAAGAATATGGAGCAAAAGTTCAACGCCCTGCATATTCTGTTTTAAGTAAAGAAAAAATCACAAAGGCACTGAAAATTAAGATTCCGGAATGGCAAGCAAGCCTTGAAAAATTCATTAAAAATGAAAGATTTAATCCACTTTAATTTTTTTTAACTGAAGGATTTCAATATGAAAAAAATCATAAAATGTTTAACATCTATACTTTTTATTTCTGCATTAATGAATACAGTTTTTGCTCAGGAAGCCCTGAAAAGTATTGAAGAAGATTATTATGATTTTTTAAGTCTTAATGGCATTACAGAACGCCCTACTCTCGGTTACCGCACATTAAGTGATAATGTATGGCTATTTAACGAAGTCGAATCCTTTGAAGAAAATGAAGACGGCACTTTTACCAAAGTACATATTCCTGGAAAAGAAAGCGACGGCAATGTATGGAAAAATAATAATTTAGGCACAACTTGGACTATATGGCAGCCTTCAAATCCAGCCAACAACTGGTTTACACGTGGAATTAAACAGGGGCTTACAGTTCGTGTTTATGGACCTGAATGGTTTAATAGTTACAACTCCTCTACTCCATATGGCCAGAATGATGGCGGATTATGGCAGGGAGCCGGTTATAATACAGCTCTTACAGCAGGCCTTCGTATTGAAGGTTATGGATTTGAACTTACCTTTAAGCCGCAATTAAGCTGGAGTCAGAATAAATCTTTTGACATAAATAACAATATTTATCCTAATCCTTATTCTTATTCATTCAGCAGTGGTACAGTAAATCAGCCTATTGATTTAGTTCAAAGATATGGAGATTCTTCATTCTTTAATTATGACTGGGGTGATTCCGAAATCCGCTGGACCTGGCATTCCCTTACCTTTGGTTTTGGAACACAAAATCCATGGCTTGGTCCTGCATATTTAAATCCAATGCTTGGTAGTAACAATGCTGGAGGCTATCTCAAATTTGATATAGGTTTAAGAAAAACAAAAATTATTATTCCACACTTTGGCTGGGATTTAGGCTACATTGAAGGCCGCATCTGGATTGGCCAGTTAAATGAATCTTCATACTTCGACAATAATGCCGCAAATGACAAACGAATGATTACCGGTCTTTCTGCAAGCTACAAGCCATCATTTATACCGGGATTTACGATTGGACTTAATAGAATATTTATGAATAACTGGAATCCAGAAAATATAAAATATATATTTAGACTTTTTACATTATCTGGATCAAATGGATATCTTACAGGTAACGACGAAGATCAAAAATTTTCATTATTTGCTGAATGGAATTTCTCTAAAATTGGTTTTACAGTTTATGGAGAATATGGCTGTGATGATTTTTCTTCTGATTTTACTACTAACCCATTCCATACCGCAATTTATACTATTGGCCTTAAAAAGACAATTCCAATAAAATTAAAAAATGCAGAAGATTTACAGTCTGAATTAATCTTTGAATGGAATAATTTTGAAATGTCACAGGACTTTCAATTACAATGGCCATATCTTGGTTTTTATGCACATGGAGCATTAACACAGGGATACACTCAAAATGGTCAGATATTAGGAGCTGGATATTGCTGGGCAGGAAATAGTCAACTTCTTCAGTATAAAGTATATTACAAGAAAGGTTTTACCTCTCTTAAGATTCTTAGATATTGTCCTAATAATAATTCTGTATTAAGTCAGGCAGTAAATACCGCTTCTGATGCAACAACCGGATCAGTTTATACAAATTGGTATGCTAATTACGAAACCTACTATAGTTTCGGACTTGAATCCCTATATTATATTACAAATAACTTTTCTCTTAATGGAGAAATTAATTATGTATGTATTTGTAATAGAAATTATAATAATAATCTAAAAGCACATAATCTCAATTTGAAATTATTATTAAAATATGTATTCTAATTTTGTTTTATTTATAATATTATTATATAAATAGGAATAATTATTCAAAATGAAAAATTCCACAACAAAATCAATAATAATAAATGCATTCTATTCTTTTATTAAAGCATTTATGTCTTTAATATTCCCTTTAGTTACATTTCCTTATGCTTCAAGAATATTATTGTCTGAGGGAATTGGAATTGTTGATTTTTCAAATTCTGTTATTTCTTTCTGTATTATTATAGCTGAATTAGGTATTGGAAAATATGCAATACGAGAAGTTGCTAAAAGAAAAAATAATCCAAATGAATTATCTGATTTAGTAAAAGAATTATTTATTCTAAATTTAATATCTACACTTATTTCTTATTTAATATTATTTATTTCAGTTCTTTCATTACCTAAACTGTATGAATATAAAGAATTACTTTTATTGTCCAGTATTAAAATTTTATTTATGACTATAGGTGTTGAATGGTTTTATATTGGTATTGAAGAATTTAAATATATTACAATTCGTTCTTTTATTATTCAGATTTTTAGTCTTGTATATCTTTTTGTATTTGTAAAGAAACCTGATGATATATACCAATATGCATTCTTCACAATTTTTTCATACTTGGGATCATATTTCTTAAATTTCATACATTTAAGAAAGTATTTACAATTTCATAATAATTCAAAACTCCATCCTTTTAGTCATATAAAATACATTTTACCATTTTTTGGTATGACTTTAATTTCAAGTCTTTATAGTATTTTAGATAAAACTATGTTGGGATTCTTATCAACTTCTAATCAGGTTGGTTATTATGCAGCTGCTCAAAAAATGAATAATCTGGTAATTGGATTAGTAATTTCTATTGGAGCTGTTTTTTTACCAAGACTTACAGTTTATTACAAACAGGGCGAATTAGATGATTTTAATCAGCTTACAAAGCAAGGTATTAATATTATTACATTAATCTGTTTACCTATGACAGTTGGATTAATATTCCTTGCAAAGCCTGTAATCTTATTGATTTGTGGACATGATTTTGAACCAGCTATTGATATTATGAAATTTTTAGTTCCAGTTATTTTTCTTATTTCAATTTCAAATTTAATTGGTACACAAATCTTTCCTGCTATAAATAAAGAAAAACTTACAATGTTCTCTTACGGTATAGCTGCAATAAGCAATATAACCTTTAATGCGTTTTTGATTCCTAAAATTGGAGCATCAGGAGCTGCAATTTCAACTTTAATTGCAGAAACATTAGTTTTGATTATTCAAATAATTTTTATATGGAAATTAATTCTTTGTAAGGAAATAGTTATTAATTTCTTCCAATCATTATTTGCCTCATTAATAATGGGTTTAGTGGTTTATTTTATTGTTGGAAAGTTTGATTCACTTATTATTTCAATTTTATTAAGTTTTATATCAGGTGTAATTTGTTATTCAATTCTTCTTTTAATTCTTCGAAATCAGACTTATATTAGTGTGGCTAAAAAGATATTAAAAAAATAAGGATCAAATTATTTCTAATCTGATCCTTTTATTATTTAGTAATTAATTCTTACACCAAGAGTTAACACTGCTCCAAACATTGTTGGATACTCGTCAGTACCTGCAATACTAATTGGTGTACTGAAGTCTGCATTTTTACAGTTTCCTTCATTTCCAGGAACAGAACGATCATAATTATCTGGATCAATAATTGTAAAGTAACTGAAGATAATACCTAAGTTTCCATAGAATGAAACTGGAACCTTTGTATTAAGAGTGTAATTTCCTCCGGTACTAAGCACATGCATCCAATTATATGCACCATCATGCAAAAAGTATTTCTTTAATTTATTTCTGTGCTCAATATTTAATTCAGAATATAAACTGCTTCCCGGAACCTGCTGGCTGCCATAATCTGCACCATGACGAATCAATTGATATGAAGCGCCTGCTGTTGAATTAACAGAAGGTTTCATATTGAAAGATAATAAGAATTCATCTGAGTTTGGTGGAAGATAGTAACCAATACTTTCGCCATTATTAGTGTAATTTTCATTTATATAATGATGATACCAAGAAGCATTATTAATTGACTGGTGTGTATAACAATATGGTTCAACTTTTGTATATCTGAAGCTTACACTGGCAAAAGGAAGCTTTGGAAGTATATATTTTACACCACCCTGATATGCAAACATAGCTCTTGTAGAAGTAAATGGATTATTATTTAAGCCATTAATTTCGTCAAGATAAAGGGATGCCCAGATAGATCCAACTCCTGGAATTGTATATTTGAAGTCTCCAAATAAAGCAAGATTATCACAGTCTCCAATATGATTCTGATATTCAACATATGTTGTTAATGGGAATAAATAACCAAGTTCGAAACGTTTTGGCCAGATTACAGAACAACCAAAGTCAAGATGAAGTCTCTTTAAGTCAATTTCAACCATATTAAGAGAAAAAGCATTCTGATAATTATATGCATCATCAATAAAGTCTGGATTTCCTAATTTATCAATAGCATCTTTGTTAATATAATCTTGATTTGGATATTCAAGGATTCCAGTTAAAGAGTAAAATTTCAAAGCATTAAATACTTTAAATTGGAAATCAATTCCCATAAATGGTTGAGCTCTTTTATTCAAAACAAGAGAACTTCCATTATCCATTGCTGCAACTTCTCTATCAATGCGGCCCATTCCAATTATAATATTATTGTTTAAGAAGGCTGCTCTGATTTCACCATCAATTGTAAAGCCTAAACCAAGTTTTGTAGCCCAGCCTTCAAGACCTTCTGCAGTAAGGTTTTCCAGATAATACATCTGGCCGCTCCAAGGCTTTTTGTATGAATATGGAAGATATGCAGTTGTTAACTTCTTTCGAATATAACGAGCTTTGTTAGCAGGAAGTGTACAATTATCTGCATATGGCCAGATCTGACTATTGTCATCTTTTATCAATGCATGAATATCTTCATCATACCATGCATAACCAATAAAATAATTTCCCAAATCAATAAGAGGAACCTTTGTAATATCCAGTAAGGCTTTTACTCTGTATGAAATATATTTTGTAAAGTCGCCAAATAATGAAAACTTGTAAATATTGTCAAATCCATAGCTATTGTAAGCAGAATTAGTATACAGACCACCAGAGTACATAAAATCAAATTCACTTTTGAAATTAAATGAGGCCTGGAATTTTTCGCTATTATTTTTTATTTCAACTCGCCAGAAATTGTTTTTTCTCTTTTCATCTGAAGGTTCATATATTTTAAGATATTCTTCTGTAATCTCAGTTTCTCTTTCAGACATTAATTCTGAGTTGTCGTATATCTCACGAAGTAAGTCCAGGATTTGAGATCTTGTATATGGCTTATAACCATTTAATGGAGAACATAATCCTTTTCTTTGTGCTACATCAAGGAATTCATAAATATCATCATTTACAGATACAGATTCATTCATTTGTGCTGTTGCAAAGAATGTACAAGATATTAAAACTGCTATTAAAAGTAATATTCTTTTCATTATTTTCCTCTTTACTTAAATAGATTATATTCGATACCACATGATACTTCTATACCATGTAAAATATTATCATTTTTAATTTGTATAACATAAACAGTCTGTCCATAAACTGACAGATTGTCTAAAATTTTATACGATGCATTCAGTTTAATCTGATTTTTATATTGTAATATACCAGTTAGCCACATGTTGCGGCCTTTATCTCTAGCTTCAATTTTCTCCTGGTCAGTTTGAGCTAATTCATATTGTGTTGAAGGATAATATGAATATATTTCTTCAGTAGTACCAGGAACAGTAGTTTTCTGAGAAAACAGTGAATTCGCATTGTTTTCACCATGAATTGATAATGTATAACTAAATCCAAGATTCCATTTACCAAGGCTGTCATATTCACCTTTTAATGTTATGGCAAGACAGTCTGGTCCATATGGTGAACCAATCCAGGTATCTGTATATTGATCTTTGAGTTGCATATTAGGTCTATGTCGCCATAAAGACCATTCAGGACTTTGCTTTATGTATAAATATGGAGAAGTATAAATTCCTTCCAGATAAGTTTTAATTAATCCTTTATCTTTCAATGGAATATTATATTGGAAGCCGAGCTGGAAACCCAAACTATCTGGAACAGATAAGTCTTTGTCTTCTCTTCCACCTCCCAAATCAAGAATCTCATTTTGAACATACATTCCATATATTTTGAAGTTTTTGAAAGGTAAAACTTCAAACATAATTCCAAAATATGCACAGAAACGGCCTTCGCCATAATAATTCATTTCGTTTTCAGTAAGATAGTTTCCATACTGTAACCATGAACCATACTGATGCATGAGCATAAATGGATTTAAATATCTTAATTCAAAAGGTGCATTTAATAATGAGCCTTCAACAAGATTCAGTTTAAGCCATTTAAATGGTCTTGCATTAATCTGATGTAAATATAAAAACTTTGTATTATCTACCTGAGCAACATGCAAAGAATATTTTATATATTCTGTATAAAGATTTAATGAACAATATGCATCTGTTTCAAAAGTTCTATTATATACAATACTTCCTAATTGTGTGTTGTATAATTGCAAACCTTCTTTAGCAATAGAAAAATTTACACCCCATTTATCAGCTGCATATCCGGTTGCACCGTATGCAAATCTTGGTAATAAGAACTCTAATTGATCACCTGCATAAATAATATTTGTAAAATTATATGGCTTACTCATTGAAGGCTGATTTTTTCCAATAATAAAATCAGGTTCAATAGTAAAATAATCTGAAAAGCCAATAATTACAGGAATTGTTATAAAGAAATCTCTTAAATAATAATCAAAAGACCAGTCTATACCAGGATTTGATTTAATATAAAATTCAGGATTTGTTTTTAAATTAGCAAAAAGTCGCAAAGGATGATTTGGAAGGAAATCATCTGTTTTTGTTAAAAACCCCTTTACTCTTTCGTAAACAAGTTGAGCGCTTTCTGAAAGCTTTTCATATGGAAGTTTTTTAAAATAAAAATTAATTTCACCAATAGTCATTGGTTGAGTTTCGAAGAAGAAATCAGTTTGTGCATCCATACAAAGATATTCCAAATCATCATAAATCCAATGACCTGATTTAATAATCTGTGTATTTTTTCCTGATCTTGCGAATATAAAATTTGAACAAAGAAGGAGAACAGCAATAAATATTTTTTTCTTCATAAATAAAAAAATATCATTTTTTGTATTTATTAACAATACTATGATATTTTTTTATCTATATATCTATAAACTCTGGTATAACTCACAAAGCGAATCAAGCATTTTTGCTGTTGTAAAGTTATTATTAAAGATGTTTAATGATTCTTTTGACATTTTTTCATACAGAATAGAATCTGAAGATAACTGTTTTAAGTAATTACATGCTTCATCTGCTGTATTAAAAAGGAAACCATTTATATTATTCTGTACAACTTCATTATTACCAACCACATCAGTTGCAACTATAGGCATTCCTACACTTGCTGCTTCTATTAATGCATAAGGTAAACCTTCAAAACGAGAAGTTGATAAATAAACTGTAGAAGTTAATAAATAATCTATTGGATGATCAGAAAAACCAACAAAATTAATTTTCAAGTTTTTCATTTCAGCTTTCTTCTTAAGTCTTTCCCAGTCATCTCCATCTCCAACCCAAATAAATTCTATATTTTCATTTTTCAGTTTTTCTGCTATTTCAAAAGCAAAGTCCATATTTTTAGGGTAGACAAATCTGGCAATTGTAATAACCTTAAAATTATCTGATTTCGCTAATTTATTAATTGGATCAATTCCATTGAAAATTACTTTTGACTTTCTTTCTGTAAGGAAATGATGTTTTTTTGCAAGTTTGTATTCGCCATGAGAAACAGAAATAAATCTGTCTGTAAAGAAATGAAATATAAAGTTTACAAAAATATTTATAAAATATTTAATTTTATTTGAATTACTTTTCGGTATTCCATGGAAAGTATGTACTACTTTTGCTCTAACGCAAAGCATTTTTAATACTCTTGTATAAAATCCAGCTCCGTTTCCATGAGAATGAATAATATCAATTTTGTTTTCTTTTATAAACGTTTTTAGTTTGAATAAAGTAGGAATTGAAAATTTTCTATAAGGAATATGAATCCGATTTGAAGCAGGAATTATTTTATCCCATTCTTTTGAGTAAGGATCTCCATCTTTAGGATATGCAGCATAAATTTCATACTTATTTGCCAAGCCTCTTATTAGTTGATCAACATGTCTTGGGCCACCACCAAAATCACTTCTAACCGTAATTAATAAAATCTTCATATACGATATACTCCCTTTAATTTACTTCACCTTAATTTTCTCAAAGGTTTCTTCAACGGCTTTGGAAAACTCTTTCATAAATCTTTCTTCTGTAAAGCTTTTTGCATTCTTTATGATGTTTTCCTTTACAAACAATCCTTTTGAATCTTTTTCTTCAAAATCTTTAATTGCAGCAACAAGACTTTCAACTTCCTGTTTTTCAAAGAATACACCGGTTTCGTTTTCTTTTACAGTTTCTCTTGCACCGCCCCTTCCAAAAGCAATTACAGGTGCTCCACAGGCTTGCGCTTCCAGAGGGGTTAAACCGAAATCTTCTTCTGCACAGAAAATCAATGCTTTACAACGCTGCAAATATTGATTTACATCTTTATCAGAAGCTCTTCCGGTAAAGGTAATTAATTCTGAATTGCCTGCAAGTTTTTTAAGATTGTCATATTCGCTTCCGCCGCCAATTACAACAAGTTTTTTTCCAAGTTTTTTACAAGCCTCAATTGCCAAATCTGCTCTTTTATATGGTACTAAGCGGCTGAAAAATACATAATAATCTTCTCTTTCTTTTACATTAGGATCATCTGCAAATCTTGAAACATTTACCGGTGAGTAAATAACCTGAGCATCTCTATTCCAGAATTTTTTAATTCTGCGTGCGATGTATTTTGAATTAGCAATAATGGTATCTATACGCTGTGCACTTACATAATCCCACAGACGAATATTTGACATCCATTTATTCATAAAAAATTGAGTTAGTTTTCCAGAACGTTTTTTATAATCAAAAAACAAATCCCAGGCATATCTCATTGGAGAATGAATATATGCGATTTGTGGGATATATGGCGGAACAATTACACCTTTTGCACATGAAGATGAAGAGCAAAGTACAAGGTCATAACCAGATAAATCAAAACTCTCAAAAGCTTTTGGCATAAATTTCAATAATTTTGTATAAATCTTTGTTGAAAATGGAAGCTTTTGAAATTTTGAAGTGTAAATTTTATTATTTTCAAAATGTCCTGCCATCTTTTTTTTATCATACACAAGTGTATAAATATCTGCATCAGGATACATTTTAAGCCAGAGTTCAACAAATGTCTCTGCTCCACCATAATTTGTTAACCAGTCATGAACAATAGCTACTTTCATATATAATCCTTATTATAAAGTTTTTACAAAATCAAAAAGGGAATAATTTTCTGAAACCAAAATTGAGTCTTTACAACCAGCAGCCTTACCTGCTTCTATATCATTTTTCCCATCCCCAACCATATATGATTGGGAAAGATCAATATTAAAATCTTCTGCAGCCTGCAATATCATACCAGGTTTTGGTTTACGGCAATTACAGTTGATTTTATATTCAATTCTTTCCCCTTCAAAACCTTTATCAGTATGATGAGGGCAGAAATAAAGACCGTCTATAAATGCACCTTCTTTTCCAAGTTCTGTTTCCATTTTCTGATGGATTAAATCCAGTTCTTCAAAAGTACAGTCTCCGCGTGCAATTACAGGCTGATTAGTAATTACAATTGCAAGATATCCAGATTTATTAATTTTCTTTATTGCCTGAGCAACATCTGGAAGTAATTCAAAATCATCAGCTTTGGTAATAAAACCATTTGATTTATTTATAGTTCCATCACGATCTAAGAAAATGGCTTTCTGTTTATGAGAAAGATTTCTTGCATGTACTTTTCCAGATTTAATGTCATTTTCAGTTTCATAATAACGGTCTGGAGTTCCAATATCTTTTATATATTCCGGAGTTTCATAGGCAAAGATTTTTCCTGTCGGAATATTTGGTTTAAGCACATCTCTATCAAGATCTATTTTATCAGGAGTCTCTGGATGACGTGGCTTAAAAGTTTTTATTGTTTCTCTTAAAAGCTCCGGTGAAATAATCTGTAATCCGGCATTTACAAGATTCTTATAAAAAACTCTTTCGTCTTCTTTTGCCATCCATTTTGTAACACGGCTTGTCTTTACAGGAAGTCCACCTTTTACTTCAGGTTCAATTGTTTCTGTAACAAGGATTGAAGAATCATATGGATGTCCATTCGGATGAGCCATTAAACTAGCCCATGCCTTATGTTCCTTATGAAAAGCAATAAAACGGTTAAAATCAATATCAAAAATTAAATCGCCGCAAAGTAGAAGGAAATCTTCATTTATTATAGTATTTGTCTCTACTTCATTACATGCTTTTCCATCAAGCATTTTGAACAAAGCACCTGCAGTTCCCAAAGGGTGTGTTTCTGTAAAGTAAGAAATATTAACGCCGAACTTAGAACCGTCACCAAAATATTCTTTTATAACATTACCTAAGTGACCAACTCCAATAGTTATTTCAGTAAGACCGCAAGAGCGTAAATTTTCAATCTGATATTGAAGAATAGGTTTTCCGCAAATCTCAATCATTGGTTTTGGAACATCTGCTCTTACAGATTGAATGCGGGTTCCCATTCCTCCTGCCATAATAATTACTTTCATATTATTCTTTCCAAAAAGCTTCTTCTATTTCGAGACAAAGTGCATGATAAACAGGAAGATGTAATTCCTGAATCATAAAAGTTTCATTTGAAGGAACAATAATGCAAATTTCTGCAATATTCTTTAGTTTTCCACCATCTTTTCCAGTTAATGCAATAGTTTTTAAGCCTTTTGCTTTTGCAACAACTGTAGGATAAATAATATCTTTTGAATTTCCAGAAGTTGAAATACCTAAGAATACATCTCCTTTTACACCATAACCATTAACCTGCTGAGCAAACATTACGTTTCCATCAACATCATTTAAGCTTGCTGTCATAAGGGCTGTATTATTAGTTAATGCAATTGCAGGAAGCGAGCCCTGAAGTTTATCTGCAAGATAATTACCTGTATCGCTATCAATTTCCTTTAACTGATTTATAAAAGCTTCTTCAGGCTTACGTTTTTTACAGAATGATTTTAATAATTCACCGGTTATATGATCACTGTCTGCGCAGGAACCACCATTACCAGCTACTAATAATTTACCGCCATTTTTGAAAGATGTAATAAGTGCTTCAGCAGCTTTTTCAATATCAGCTTTGCAAACGTTTAAAACTGGATATCGCTCTATTAACTGATCAATATATTTCATAATTAGTCTTCTCCATAATAAATTACTTTTGTTCCTTCATTTTCAAACTTGAATGGAACATACATCTGCCCCTCAAGTGCTTTTTTAACAGCTTCCTGTTTTTCTAATGGAACATAGAATAATAGGAATCCTCCTCCACCTGCTCCAAGTAACTTTCCACCTAAAGCACCTGCATCAATTGCTTTGCTGTATTGTTCATCAATTGAATCTGTTGAAATTCCAGAAGAAATACCGCGCTTTAGTTTCCAGGTATAATCTAAAAGCTTTCCAAATTCATCCAAAGATGTATTCTTATCAACTAATATCTTTTCTGCATCATCTACAAGTGAATACATTTCTAAAAGCTGTTTTGTTTTGTCCTTCATTGACTTCTCAGTTCCCTTTTGAATATCAGAAGAAAAACGAGAAAAACCAGTAAAAAACAGCATAAGATGATCGTTTAAATCTTTCTTGCGTTCAGAACTCATAATCAAAGGATTTACAGAATATCCGTCCCTTGAAAAGTTTATTCTGTTAAAGCCACCAAATGAGGCTGCAATCTGATCTTGAATACCACCAGATTCCTGACAAAGAGTTCTTTCAAGATAAATTGCATCATCTGCAAGCTTTCTTTTGTCTGCATACTGGCCTTTAAGAGCATAAAAAGCTGAAAGCATACCAACAGCAAATGAAGATGAAGTTCCAAGACCAGAACGTGCAGGTAAATCTGCTTCATAAGTCATTCGGATATTATCTAAATTAAGCCATTGCATTGCATTACGAATAGCCGGATGCACTATTTGAGAAGTTTCATTAACTTTTTCTTCTTTTGAATAAGTAATGTGAGTTTTATAATCAAAGAAAGGAGGTAGTTTTCGTACAGTAACATAAGCAAATTTGTCAAAAGTTGTACTTAAAACAGCTCCACCATGTTCATTAAAAAATCCATTGAAGTCTGTTCCACCACCAAAAAATGACATACGAAAAGGGGTTTTAGTAATAATCATTGCAATAATTCCTTAATTTAGTTTAACAGAGTTAATTGATTTTGTGAATATAAAATGAGAGATAGGTGAAAATGTGCATTTGTTACGTTTCATTTTCAGACAGCTATTGTTCTTATTGTACAAAATACAAATAAAATGTTATAATAGAAGAATCATGAATATTAATGAATATCTAAAAAAGAACTTCCCACATACTACCTCCTTTTTCTCTGGACTTACGTTATTTATTGTTGATGCGATTGTTCTTTTTCTTTGTATTGGTGCAGGTTTCTTTATTGTAAATATCTTTGATTCTAGTGATATTAACTTTAAGTCTTTCATTAATTATTCTATATATATTCCTTTTATTCTTATTCTTTTTACAGCAAATGGTCTTTATCCTGGAATAATGAATTCTCCAACAGAGGATATTAAACATTATTTCGGCTGCACATTCTTTAGTTTTATTGCAATTATTCTTACAGCGTATGTTGCAAAAATCAATGAATATGCTGTTCTTGAAAAGATTTTTGAAGACTCTACAACAATTGCAATTTCTATATCATTTTTAATAGCACTTCCTATCTGTACATTTGCACTTCCTGCATTACGCGAATGTGCTAAACATTATTTTTCAAGATTCAAGTGGTGGGGAGTTCCTGTAGTTATTTATTGTGATAAAGACGGTAGTAATTACATTATTGAAAAGCTCTCTAGATTAAAATATTTGGGATATCACCCTGCTCTGATTATTAATTCAAGTGCAAAAGAAGTCTCTGAATTTAATAATATTCCAGTTTATCCACCCTCAGATGAAATTCATAAAATAATTAAAGACTATAATATTAAGCAGGCTATTATAAGTGATTATCAGGGAGATATGTCTTATGTAATGTCTGCCTACAGATATACAACTACAGTTGCTAAAAATCAGACATTCTTTACAAATACTCAGCAGTTAAAAGATATTGGTGGAATTATTGGTTTCTCATCAATCCATAATCTCACATTCAAGAGAAACTTATTTATTAAAAGATTTATTGATATTCTTGCAATTTTAATTACTTTACCTTTTGTTTTACCAATTATGATTATTCTTGGTTTCCTTACTAAAATAACTTCAAAGGGTCCTATTTTTTATGGTCATAAAAGAGTTGGTAAAAATGGAAAAGAAATTAAATGCTGGAAATTCCGCTCTATGTGTATTAATTCTCAGGAAATTCTTGAACAGATTCTTGCAACAGATCCTGTTAGAAGAGCTGAATGGGAAAAAGACAGGAAATTCCTTGATGATCCACGTGTAACTAAATTCGGTAAGTTTTTAAGAAAAACAAGCTTAGATGAACTTCCACAATTATTTAATATATTCTTAGGACAGATGAGTCTTGTTGGTCCAAGACCTGTAACTGAACCCGAATTAGTAAAATACGGAGAGTATAAAGATTATGTTCTTACAGCAACTCCAGGTTTAACTGGAATGTGGCAGGTTTCAGGACGCTCTGATACCGGATACGAAGAACGAATATCTTTCGATACATACTACATTCAAAACTGGTCTATATGGCTTGATATTTGGATTCCTATCAAAACTGTATGGGTAGTTTTAATGGGAAAAGGTGCATATTAAAAATGAAAAAAATTCTAGCTGTACTCCTCTCTTTCTGTGTTTCTATTACTTTTATTTATTCTGAAAAATATCGTATTTCTGAAGGAAATTATACAACAGAAGGTAAATTTAAACTTGCAACAACAAAACCATATATTCTGGATATGAAATATCCATTAGATAAAAAGACGATTTTTACTGAAGACCAGCTTAATTCTTATATTTCTAATTATTCTCAGGAATTAAAGAACTCACGTTTTTTCCAGGAAATTTCTGTTGATTATGAATTAACTGGAGAAACCGAAAGAAAAACAATTAAGGATGTTGAAGAAGAAATTACATTAGTAAAAGTTAATGTATCTGTTGTTGATTCAAACCACTTTCTCTTAATTCCATATGCTACATTAAAAGATGACCTTTCTGAAACAAAACTTACTCCAAAAATTAAGGCTAAAGATACTAACTTCTTAGGATCAATGAATCCTCTTAATGCTGAATTTAATATTGAAATTTTTAAGAAAAGCAATGAGGGTTTCTGGAAGTTTAAGCCAGGTATAAATATTTCCTATGATTATCCTTTTAAGGCAGGTCCTGTAGATCTTACCTGGGTAAATGCCTATGCACTTGATTTTACATTTGGAGAAAATACTCCTGAATGGCAGATTAAAACTGGTTTAAAAGCATCTCTTCCTATTAATAAAGTAACTCTTGTACTTGAGGGATATCAGTATTTTTATAGAGAGAATGATTATATAACCTATAATGATGAAGTTTATTTTGCAAATGAAGCACAGTTCTCTACTCCTGTTACATTATATAGATTTAAGAACTTCTCAAATTTAACTTATACTCCATATGTTAATTTCTTATATAACTATGATATTAATTCAATCAATCCAAATAATGATAATCTTGTTAGCCCTATAATCAATTTTGGGCACCAGATTTCTAACAGTAAGATTGACTGGTTTGATAATTTTAGAAAAGGATATTCATACACCTTAAAAAACACCTGGCCATATAATTTCTATACCAGAGACTGGTATCCTTCTATTTCTTTTGAAGGATTGCTTTTCCAGTATTATAAGCTTGAAGACAGGAATTATTTAGATAAAGTTGGCTTTGCCGTTGATTTTTATGCATTCCATTATTTTGATTTTGGATCTCAAAGATACCCTTCAGCTAACAGCGGATACGGTGAAAAAATTGGACCTCGCCTAAGAGGTGTTACAGACGATTCTTATTTTGGAAATCAGAAGATTCCATACACTACTTCTACAGCTGTTGTAATTAATATTGATTTACCAATTAATATTATTTCAACAAACTTTAAACATGACATTATTAATTTTGATATGCAGTTCTCTCCATTTATGGATATTGCAATCTACAGAGATAGAGCTCTTCCTTTACAAACTGATTCTGTAATTTGTGCTGGTATGGAAGTTCTTGTATATCCTAAAAAATGGTCAAGTTTTACAATCAGAGCAAGTATTGGCTTTGATCTAAAGAAAGCTATTTCTGAAAATAATATGATTAAGGGACTGTGGCATAATAAAGAATTTAGTATTGGTCTTGGTCTTCATTACTAGTCACAATATTAATTTTTTCTAACTGAAGTACAGCATCTCGCTGCCAGTATGTTTCAGGTGTATATCTTGCGATTACTCTTAAAAGAGTTTCTGCAAAGTTTTTATAACCTGATTCTTTTGAATAAGCAGCCAGGATATTAAAGCTTTTCCAGGCTGAATTCCTGCTGCCCCATTCAACTATATCATCATACATTGAAGCTTCCTGCAGAAAATCTTCAAGATTCTTATATTCATAAACTGAATCTCTTGAATACAGGATTTCTATGATTCTAGTAAAACTTGTTATAGCAGCAAGAGAAGCAAAATCCAATGCTTTATCAAGTCGATTTGCATTATAATAATATTCTGCAAGTTGATTATAAGCATTTATGCATTTATATGAATCAGCTCTGTACAAAGTAAAGAACTTCTCTACAGATTCCTTTTTATTAGCAGCAATGGTTCCTTTCATTGATCTTTTTAATGCAGCATCATGATAGTTCTTATCTTCTACCAGAATACTCATAAGTCGTAATTCCATTTTAGGTAAATCATTTTCCAGACGACTTATTTCTGCAAGCATATAAAGGATTTCATATTTTTCATCTGGAATATCCAGAACAGAAGCTTTATCCAATGCCATCAGATAATATTCCTCTGCATATTTATATTCACCTTCTAATTTGTAGATGTCACCGATTATTTTATGAGCTTCAGGGAAATCTTTTGAATTTTCAAGGTATTCAAGTAAATTACTGATGGAATTTTCAAAGTAATCAATTCCCATCTTTTTAACATAATAATTGATAATGCTGGAAGTTTCATATTCTTTTCGACTATCAAGAACAGTAACTACAGAATTAATACGGTCACCAGCTGCCTGTACTCGTTTTGCAGAGAGGGAGTTTTTTAATGTATTTATCTGGTTTTCAATACGCTGTTTTCTATATAAAATTGCATCTTCAGAATATTTTAATGCCTTACCATAATCCTGTGCATCCATTGCTTCTATAGCATTACGATAAGCAATAACACTTTTATCAGTGTTTGTCGGTTTATCTGATGCAAAAAAATTAAAACAAATTCCAGATAGTATTAAAAATAAGACAGTTTTCTTCATAATTCCCTGATGCCATCCCAAACTTCAAAACAAAATCTACTAGAGTGAATTTAATTCTTCCTCAAATACTTTATCGGCATCTTTTGCATCAATCGTTCGTACTATTTTTCCTTTTTTGAAGATAATAGCTTTATCTGCTGTACCTGCAATTCCAAGATCAGCATGGCGCCCTTCTCCAGGTCCATTTACTACACAGCCCATTACAGCAACTGTAATATCCTTATCCATTGCCATAAGCTTTTTCTGCCAGCGGTCTACAAAAGAATGAACATCAAAGCCTATACGACCACAACGAGGACAGCTGACAAGTTTTACACCACCAGCACGTTTTCCACATTCTTTAAGTATATTTACACCTGCAATAACTTCATTTTCTGCTGATGAAGAAAGACTTACACGAATTGTATCTCCAATTCCCTGTGACAAAAGCTGAGAAAAAGCGATAGAAGACTTTACAAGTCCACCAATAAGAGGACCAGCTTCTGTTACACCAAGATGAAGAGGATTATTATATTTATTTGCATAAAACTGATTACATTCTATAGTTTCCTGCACATCACTGGACTTCATACTTACAACATACTGATCAAATTTGAGATCTTCAAATACAGCAGCCTCACGAACAGCAGTTTCACATAAGCCCTGAGCACGGGTAATTTCTCCTGCAGCAATCTGCTTCTGCAAATCCTGAGGTAGGCTTCCACTATTAATTCCAATACGAATAGCTGCCCCATTTTCACGGCAGGCTTCTACAACTTTACGTGTATTTTCTACAGAACCAATATTACCAGGATTAATTCTAATTGCAGCAACGTTACCCTTAAGACATTCTAAAGCCAGTGTATAATCAAAATGAATATCAGCAACAAGAGGCATAGGTGTTCGTTCTGCAATTAAGCAAAGTCCCTGAGCGCTTTCAACATCCGGAACCGCAAAACGAACAATATCACATCCCATCATTTTAAGATCATTAAGTTCTCGCAGAATTCGTTCTAACTTAGCATTATCAGAAGAAAGATCAGTAATCCCCTCCTTCCACATAGTCTGCACAGTAACAGGATTATCTCCACCAATTGAAATTCTATCAGTAACACCCTTACCACCAAGGGAAACAATTTTAGTTTTCATATTTACAATTATAACGGTAAATAAACAAAAACACCATATCTCAATAAATGAGATATGGTGTAATAAGTTAATTTAACAATATGTGCCTTAAAAAACAAAAACTGTGGGACGCAGGGGAAAAAGGGAAAGG
>JAEEGL014491340.1_pt1 | contig 24631 bp, 21 predicted proteins | sample 9134231 | NCBI WGS metagenome assembly JAEEGL01 (sample SAMN16246548, study PRJNA631951) | gut metagenome | biome: gut microbiome; feature: rumen; material: fiber-attached | host: Bos | place: Iran: Karaj | collected 2018-10
ATTTTGTAACACGTTTACGGGAGGATTTATTTCCCAAAAAGTCACGGCAAAATGCCTGAAAAATCAACGCAAGTTTTTAAAGAGCACCTAGATCGCATGGATTAAGGTTTTGTCCCAGAAAATTTACTGGGAAAGTTGAGTCAGTTATATATATACCGCTCAGCCCACTCAGTGTTCCGGTTTCCTGCGGAAATAATAATTGATCGTCGAATGAATAGCCTGTGAATAATTAAAAATATTTCTTGCAGCCTGCTGACCCCCTTGGTTTAGATTGTCAGCATTGGCTCCTAAATTAACAAATGCACCAGCCATTACTCTTCTCCGAAAATAAAAAAACTCGCCGAAGCGAGCTTAATCACAGAAATTTAAAACTAATATATAGAGGTTATATGAAACACTTTCCTAAATGTGCGCCACAACCATGCATACATATGCCTTGACCAATACAATCCCACTAAAGAAAAAAATATAAATATATGGAAAAATGGTATTACAAAATCGATATAATCAATGGTATTGGCATTGGGCGCCTCTATAAAAATTGCACCATACACGGAAGCAAGGGCTATACCTATCAATGTCCATGTCGGGAAGTCGACTATAAACCTAACCAACTTATCTACAAAGTTTGCTTCTTTTTCGGAAATACCGCCAAAGATTGGTGCAGGAATAAACATGGTCATACCCCACTACTAAAAAACAAATCACCTTAATTTAATTATATATAAAAATTAAGGTGATTCAATAATTTTGGTTGTTTTTTCGCCTTTTGTGGCATTGGTCTAGTCATCATCATCTTGAATTTTGTTTGCTCTGATTCACATTCATCAGCAGTCAAAGCCTCATTATTACACGCTCTGCGACGCTCTTCCGGATGTTCCTGATAATATTCCTCAAGAAAAACAGCCCCCCCAATAATGAAGCTCCGTAATAGGACAGCTCTAAACTGTCCTCCTGTGTGTGTCAGAACGGAAAAGAGCATCCATACCGGGAGCGTATCAGAAGAGAGATCTGATAAAATCCCCCATGGCGTCACCACTTTCCTTCGGACTGTCAAATCTGCCGCAGTAGCGTACTTCTTCCCCCCTTATCATATCCTGTCTTACCGGCAGCAGATCATATTTTGCCAGATTGCGCTTACAGGTTTCCGGATCCATGATATAGCTGTTCTTACCGTCATAGCTGAAATAGGCATCGGCAATCCCCTCAGGTATAGCCAGAACCAGAGGATGAATACCTCTCTTAGACAGGAAACGGTCATAAACCCGCAATGCACCGCTGGCTCCGGTAAGATTTGTTTTGCTGTTATCATCATGACCTATCCACACGGTCATCAGCTCATCATTGTCAAATCCGGCGAACCAGGAATCGCGTCCGTCATTGGATGTACCAGTTTTGCCGGCAAGATTGGCACCGTACTTACTGAGAACCTTGGAGGTACCGATTTTGGTAACTTCAGTCATCCCGTATATGGCAAGGTAGGCATCACGGGGATCAACAACCTGACTGGTTTCAATTCTGAGTTCACGGTCATAGAGCACATCCTCACCGCGACGTACCAGGCGGATGGAGGAAAGCGGACGGTAGGCCCCCTCAGTAGCTATTGTCGCATACATCTGATTCACCTCAAGAGGAGTCAGGGCAAAGCTTCCTAAAAGAACACTCGGAACCGGGTTTATCTCGTCCTTAACTCCGAGACTGTTCAATGTAGAAATAATCTTCTTTACCCCGACATTCATGCCGACACGCACCATCGGAACGTTCAGGGATTTGGCATATGCCTTATATAGAGGAATCCAGCCGCTAAAAGAATGATTGAAGTTATTAGGTGACCACATCTGCCCGTTCTTCATCTTCACGGTAACCGGGGCATCATGAATCATACTGCCGAGATGCCAGCCGTCGTTAAAGGCGGTTAAATAGGCAGCCGGTTTAATCAGAGAACCAATCTGTCTTTTAGCCTTGGTTACTCTGTTAAGCCCCGGAAACTCCGGATCACTGCTTCCTACCACGGCAAGAATGTCACCGGTTCTCCAGTTTGACACCACCGCAGCAGCCTCCAGTCTGTTTTTAAGCCCCTTGTTGAGATCTCCGAGAACATCCTTTACGGCGGTATTGGCTGCCAGCTGTACCTGAGGGTCGAGACTGGTAAAAATCACCAGACCACTGGTGTTGCGGTACTCATCCCCGAGCTCCGTCTGCAGTTCATCCCTCAGGATGCTGATATAGCCGGGAACCTTTATCGTGGCGAAATTGCTTTTCTTGTCGACCACCCCCAGAGGCTTGGCTGCATAGAACTCGTACTGTTTCTCAGAGAGTTTGCCGGCCTCAACCATGAGTTTTAGCACCAGATTTCTTCTCTGGAGTGCCAGATCAGGATTTCTGCGGGGATCATAGAGTGAAGGACCTTTTACCATTCCCACGAGCATGGCCACCTGATGCCAGTCAAGCTCCCCTACCGGAACCCCGAAGTAAAAATAAGAAGCCAGACCAAATCCGTATATATCCTTGTTGGCATGTCCTAAATAGATCTCATTCAGGTACATCTCCAGAATCTGCTCCTTGCTGTAATTGGCATCAACTACTATGGACATGAAAAGCTCCCGGATTTTGCGGTCCAGAACCTTTTCATTGGTAAGAAAATAATTCTTAACCAGCTGCTGAGTGATGGTACTGCCTCCCTGAACCTTGCGTCCGGCTTTAATGTTGGCCAAAACGGCTCTGATTATAGCCTTGGGATTTACTCCGTGATGCTCATAGAAGCTGCGGTCCTCAACATAAATCAGGGTATCAATAAGTTTCTGCGGTACATCATCAATGGTTATCAGCAGTCTATCCTCCTCCCCTCTTGATGACAGTCTGTCGAGAAGTACCGGATCAAGCTGAACTATCTCGATATTGTTTCCGGTATCAGGATCTCTGATGGTACTGATACGATCCTTCTTGAAAATAATATGAATAGGTCTGGCTTCCTCGTAGCCGTAGGCAAAATTAAACGGACGTCTGATGATTACCATTCTGGTATGATCACTGCTGTATCCGTATTCTCCGGGAGCCTTCGGATTGTCAACCTTTCTGTACTTCAGAAGCGTCAGCTCATGAACCAGCTGATCAAAGGTAATCTTCTGTTCTAAAGTAAGCTCCAGCGGACGACTGTATACAACTGCCGGAGTCTGCCATTTCTGTTCAGCATTCAAACTGCTGTTGGTAACCACAACATAGTAATAACAGGAAATAATCACCATTACTACCAGCATTATAAAACCTAGTTTCAGTCCTAAAAAAAACAGTCTTAAAAGCAAAGGTTTCTTTTTTGAATTCCCCATAACCTCACCAGAAAAACAACTGAAAAAAATTATTCCGTCAAAAAATCTATATTAAGAATTCTATGCTAAAAAAAATAGCAGTTTATCAGTCCGGATCCGGGAAACTCCCGCCGGAGCTCATAAAGGCTGCAGGCAGAGCCTGCAGCCTTTCAGTAATTGTTATCAGAAAACATCCGCTGTAGAAGATAACTCTTTTACCGCTGTCTGCTGTTACAGTCTGTTATTATAGTAGTATATTGATATTTTTCTACTACTATGTAGACGTATATTTTTATTAAAAATTCCCGATATTTCCTAAATTCACATTCCCGGGGGAATGTGCCAGATATCGCTGTTTTATACTGAGTCGGCATGGTTTTCTGCCGTAATGCGGTTAAAAGAAATGTCTCTGACTACCTTTTTGTATTCTGCTGAGTACGTTCAGCCTTCTACATAAATCGCATTCCTCCGTCTGCCGGCTGACATGAGGTAGCTTTATGAACTGTTTTTCAGGAAAATACTGCTGAACGACCTAGAAAAATCAAAAAAAACAAAAAATTTAATGACTTAAGGACTCAAGGAAAGACCGGCAGAGGATTGCTCTGCCAAAGAAAAGTATGCTGAGTATCACCGAGTATGGAGAATTGCCGGTGATTGTCTGATTTTTACCTGTATGAAATCCATAATTTTTCCGGTTAAATCCAAAGAAAACACACTTTAAACCAAAGAAACCGCTCTCTAATCCAAAGTTCTTTCCTTTAATCATGTCTGTAGTTAAGGAAAAAAATAGAGGCGGTTCCTCATGATAGAATCGGAATAAACCGGTTATGTATAAAATATCTTTCTGGAAAAACCGCAGTATTTCCGGAGATCACTTCACTCTCTTATTTGACATGGCAAGAAGAACCAGCATCCCGACAATCCCGGCTAACCATAGTACAATTCCCAGTTCCGGCGGAGGATCTAAGGCGACAGCTCTTGTGCGGCGGATATAAGTCGGAAACACCAGTACCGGCTGTATAATGACGGATAAAAGCATCAGCCAGTACGTACCTGTAGTTTTCAATAGTATATATCCTGTCAGAAAGATAACGATATTTATAAACAAAACAACAGCAAACGACAGTCTGTCAGCAACGCCTTTGTAGGAATACAGCCTCCATGTAGACTCCACCTTTTCATATACCGGTTCGGTTTCTATTTCTGCTTCATTATTCCCGGAGAATCTGTACGGGGCCGGAGCCGGTTTTTTAACCCAGGTTTTTATCAGTCTTTTTTTAACCTCGGGATCATTACGGAGTTCCGTGAACGGAGATGATTTAATTAAATTGTAATCTGCCAGCTTTCCGGCCTCCCGGGCATCAACAATCACTTTGTCATTAAAATCAATTCTGGAAAAATTAACCTCCACAAAATTCATGTACACCTGACACATGACATAGCCCAGGCCATAGAAATCAACCGGAATAACCACTTCGTCCTGGGTCTGCTGATTGTATCTGACTATTTCAGTGATACTGCCGTCAGGCGCGACATAAAACTCAATCTGAACCGGATAAAGCCTCATTTCAAAAATAAACAGAGTATCCTCGCCGTAGCAGTATCCGCTATCCCAGGCCCCGATAATGTTAAGCAGGAACCCGGCGGTATTCATGTAGGTAAGACTGTGAAGCAGAAACTCCGCTCCCATTACCGCAAAGGCATAATCATAAACCGATGCCTGTGGCAGCTGTTCAGTAAAAACCGGCGGGCGTTCTCTGTATGGTGAACTAAGACCTCTGGTGGAGAAATTACCATCCATAGGGGAATGACTTGAGGTAGTCTCCGTGCGGGAATGCTGAATTCCATAAGACAGCCCCTCCGGCTTTATATCGGAAAAATCCCCGGTATATGAATTATAGTAACGCATTTATCTACTCCTGTCGGAAAACACCTGATGAATAACCGGCAAAATATCCATATGTGGAACCGAACAGTATGTTTGAAGAAGGGAATCCTCATTCTTCAAACTGAATCAAACCGCCCTGCATGAAACCTTATATAGAATACAGAACAGAACTGTTTTTTGACCTTTTATGCTCCGGCTCCATTCCTGTATTTTCTTTGTTATTCCTGACATTACGAACCATAACTGAAAAACTGCAATACTGTAATTTGGAAAAAACGTAATACAGAAAATAACAGGAAACAACCAGTATCAGTCTGATTATACACAGGCTCATATTATTATATTTATGCAGATATCATAATTCAGGCAAAAGGTCCTCTCATTCCGTCATAACTGCGACAAAATAACACCTTCCACATGCCCACGGAATAGTGTCAGCACCTTCAGGTAAACTGAAAAAAAGCATACAGAAAATTTGAAAAATAAGGCATATGACTAACAATCAATCATTATATTTTATATCTTTTGACCAAGATCTATTTTTTAGTATAAATATATTCAGATCCGAATAAAAATGAAAAAAAATTAAAGAATAACCTTGCTCTTTTGCTTATAATACCGAATTTAACGTATGTCCTAATCTGCCGTTATGCTGACGGAATGCCTGATGAATAGTAAGTGTTCCGGAACCTGTATACCGGTTTTCCGGATAGTCCTGCTGAAAAGAATAACCGGATAGACTGCTGTATTTGATTGCAGATCACACAGTTGAGACTGTTACCGTCCGTGAGGTATATGTCAGCAAAAAAAACTATGCTAGAATTAGGAAATTTTTAAAACATCTCTGGATTGAACCCAGGTTGGCTCTGACCGGACGGATAAAAACTGTAACCGGTAGAAGATTTCCGGATTACACCTGCGGAATTTGCGTAAAACTAAAGCATTCAGTCAAAGCAACAAAACGTTGAAGCAGGAATCCGGCCGGGTTCCGGCCTGCTGCAGGGTAAAGTAAAAATCATCAACTCTCAGGCAGAGTTAAACATTATTTAGGAGAACAGACTATGAGTGACGCTACCAAAGATACAATCGAATTAAGTCCTCTGGCCATTGCAGGCTTAAAGCCTTATGAAGTAAAGCCTGGTGAGGAATACATGAACGATAAGCAGAAGAATCATTTCCGTAAGATTCTTACTGCATGGCGCGACCAGTTAATGAAGGATTCATCAAGCACTGTTGATCATATGAATGATGAAACAACCAACTTCCCTGATGATATCGACCGTGCCGCTCAGGAAGAAGAGTTCTCCCTCGAACTCAGAATCAGAGACAGAGAAAGAAAACTCATCAAGAAGATTGAAAAGACTATCCGTAAGCTCGATTCAGATGACTACGGCTACTGTGACGACTGCGGCGAGGAAATCGGTATTAAGCGTCTTGAAGCACGTCCTACAGCTGACCTCTGCATTAACTGCAAGCACCTTGCAGAAATCAAGGAAAAGCAGATGAGCGGTTCATAACCGATGAACTCCTATCACGGCCGTTTTGCACCGTCCCCCAGCGGACTTCTGCATTTCGGATCACTTGTAGCTGCCGTCGGCAGCTATCTGCGTGCCAGAAGCCTTAACGGATTCTGGCATCTTCGTATAGAAGACATAGATATCACCAGATGTAAACCGGAATACAGTTCAGGAATCATTAAGGATCTTGAGCATTTAGGGATGCAGTTTGACGGTCCGGTGATCTATCAGAGTAAAAGACTTTCCTTTTATCAGGAAAAGCTTGATGAACTCATATCCCGGGGACTCACCTACAACTGTTCCTGTACCCGGGCGGATATAAAATCCATGGGAGGGATCTATACCGGCAGATGCCGTAATCTGAATCTCTCAGCCTCACCGGAGCGCAGCATCCGATACAGAAATGATTATTACGTTGAAAGTTTCACCGACAGTCTGCACGGCCGGATCACTAATCCTGAAAAAAAACCGCAGGATATTATTTTAAAAAGAAGGGACGGTATTTTTGCCTATAATCTCGTCTGCCTTCTTGATGACATCGATACAGGAATCACCGAGGTGGTTCGCGGCTCGGATCTGCTCTATGACACCTTTTCCCAGATATCCCTGCTTCAAGGTCTGAAAGCTCCGGTCCCGCAGTATCTGCATCTCCCTCTCGCCCTCTCAGAGAACCGGCAGAAATATTCCAAACAGAATCACGCCACCCATATAGACGTCTCCCGTCCCGGAATAATTCTGGTGAAAGCCATTGAATTCCTTGGACAGAAAATGCCGGATGAAATAGAACATGAAAAGCCGGAAATAATTTTAAATTATGCGGTAAAAAATTTTAATCCGGACCTGATTCCCGCAGAAAACCGCAGGATTGAGGCATAGATTACCACCGGCTCATGGTGATAACACCAGGATTTACTTAAAGTCCGTAATGTTTAATCAGCTTCATGGCAACACCGTTAATCAGCAGCCGCAACAGCCGGTATCCTGTTTTTCTTAATAATGGCAGATGCCGGTAGTACACAGCTGAATATTCCAGTGCCGGCACGGCACCGCGCCACATTTTGAATTTACTGGCGCCGGAACTGTTGTTGACAGTACAGCCGTTATTTTCTGATTCAAGAACCAGCTGTGCCGACATCGCTCTGTATACTCCCTGATCCCGGGAAATACTTGTATCATATCCGAAAACCGGTGTGGTCATAACATGGTTTCTAACATAATAGCCGAGCACGGCACATACTCCTTTATCATTGGAAAAAACTCTGAAATGCAAAAGATTTCTGCTGATGCACAGCCGGTAAAAATCGTCGCTGAACTGAGGATTAAGCCGAGAATATTTATCAAGATACAGCTGATTGTATAACTTCTCCGCCACGGCGGCCTGCTCCTCACGGATATCCGTCACCCGGTATCTACCGCTTTCAAGCAGTCTGATATCCTTGTTAAGTTTATTTTTGATTTTTCCGGTGAGTCTCCTTCTCTTATCATAATCAAAAATATATACCTGTCTGCTCCCTAGAAGTCCATACCCGAGTTCCTTCAGAAAACCGATATCCTTACTGTTGGAATGCTCATTCAGAGAGCGGAACACAATTGCATGTCCCGGATATCTTTTTTTCAGAAATTCAGTTATTCTCCCGTACTGCTCTCCGGTAATCTCCGGATACAGGTTGGTGGAGAGAAACCAGTTGTTCACATATACCACCCTGTCCGTCTGACACCTTCGGCAGCACCATCCAAGGACGGACAGCACCTTTTTAAAAAACCACTCCAGACGCGGGTTATTAAGTTCCCACAGTTCTTCAGCCGAATAGGAGACATAATGGGTGTAGAGCGAGGATGTATAAGAATTGCCACACTCCTTATCACAGATGTTTACCGGAAGCAGCAGTTCATCTATCTTCAGAATCATCAATTCCGTATCTATATTTCTGATATATTTCCTTACTCCGCCGGTTATCATCGGACTGAGGTAGTTGTAGGCGTATCTGGCATCATCATTGTCCGGCACGGTGAGATCCGCCAGATTATCCCTGCCGTACAGTACAATATCACCTGTCATGAATTCTGCTCTCTATTCTCTTGAATTTTTTAGTACGGTCAATCTCCAGTGATTTCAGCTGAATAATCTCCGGTATCTGACATTTTTTAACGGTAAACAGTTTTATAAGAGACTCTTTTACCGGAATAAATTCCTCCGTTTTATCCACATAAACCAGAATCTCCCTGCGGGTGTTCTGTATCACCTTATATTCCTCTATCCTGTCTGAGGCATATATAACCGCCCGTGACAGAAAATCCGGAAATACTGCAACAGATGAGCTGCCATCTACAGAATCCAGATAAAAAATGTCATCACACCTGCCCTCTATTCCGGCTATTCTGAGACACATCGAACCACACGGACAAGGTTCATGACTTTCTGTCAGAATATCATTAAGTCTGTACCTGATCACCGGCTGGGATGTTCTGGAAAAATCTGTAATCACCGGTATGAATTTATCCTTATCAACATACTCCCTCTGAACGGCCAGAACATCCTCATTAATATGGAGATTGCCGTATCTGCATGTACAGGCAAGAAACCCTTCAGTTGCCTGATAAATCTGATGAACAGTCTGCTTAAACGCTTTTTCCAGATACCGCCGGTCAAGCTCCTCCAGCACTTCAGCCACAGAGATGATTTTCACCGGATTTATCGATATTCTATTAAGATTTGCAGCTATAATTTTCAGCATTGACGGAGGAGATACGATAATTGACGGCTTATACTCATCAAGTTTTTTAAGATTACCATCAGTTGAATCAAGCAGGTCAAAAAACTCGAAGCTTATGTTCCGGCTTTTAACTCCGGTATAGAGATTACTGTTGGCTCTAAGAAAGAAAGCTATACGATGTTTCTTAAAAATAGAATCCGGCAGGGTTTTAGCAAGAATTATACCGACCCAGCGGTATCTTTCCATCCGGCTTACCAGAAACAAACCGCGGTTTCCGGAGGTCCCGGAGGAAAGTCCTATGGTTATATTGTTTATCTCCGGTTTAAAATTTCTGGTTTTTTCGCTGTTTAAGGCAAGCTCAAACGCCTCCTTTGCGGAAATCCCCACCGTATTCAGTTCATCAAAGTTCTCCATCATTTCCTTTTTATCAATTGTTGGAAAACTCTGCCAGTTTCTGACATCCATATTCCGGAATTTCCTACTGTAATAACCGGATTTGGCAATATATTTTCTGAGAAAACCGGTCACTCTGGAATTCTGCCATTTCAAAAGAGCTGCTCTATCGGCAAATCTCATGAAGTATTTCGTTTTAAAGTAGTAATATAAAATGATTATTGTTTTAAGCATACTTTCTGACTATTTCATTACAGTGTGAAGGAACTATTTCGATATCCGGATGCTTTTGATAAAAAACATGCAGCATCGAGAGCATCCTTAGATACTCCCTGTTGCAACCAAGAAGCATTCGCACCATTAAAGGCGGAGGCAGCATCTTCCGGTAGGCATCGGAGTGATAGCAGGCATCTGCCACAAAAAACCTTTTTCCGGAAAGGATGCCGATTTGTCCGCTGGCATGACCGGAGAGATCAAATGCCAGAATACTTTTATCTCCAAAGACATCATAGTAATAAGTGAACGGGCTGAATTCATCAGAAAAGGTCTTTTCCCTTAAAAACATTACCCGGTCAGAAAAATCATCAGGAAGGAGTTTCGGTAAAAATCCCTCTCTTAGTGCCATAATCCCCGTACGCTTATTAATCGCCTGATAGGCTGACTCCAGACAGACAAATTTTGCCTCAGGAAAATCACGAAGTCCTCCTATATGATCGGCATGAAAATGGGAAATAATGATATATGAGACATCCTCAGGTTTAATCCCCAGCTTCAGCAGCTGTGATTTTGCCGTATCCTCTTCATTAATAAAAACAGGGGTAACCCTGGCATATACAGAATAAGGAAAGACTTCCGTCGCCTCATAAAAATAGCTTCCGTAGCCGGTATCAAAAAGAATATGGCCGTATTGCGGATGCTCCAGCAGAACAAAAAGCGCATGAAACCGTATTTCCCTGTTTCCACCACCCTTTATGGAATTCGCCTCCTTCTGCAGGCAGTATCCGGCCCACATCATTTTATGTTCTATCACTTAAAGCCTCCCGGAGTCCGTCCTCTACAGAAATAACAGGTCTGTAACCAAGTTCATTCCTGGCTTTGGAAATGTCCAGCGTCTGACTGAATGAAAGAAGCCCCAATGAATAAACCGTAAAAACCGGTTCTTTTTTGAGAATATACTTATGAAATAATTCCGTCAGTCTGACAACGGTGAAAAGCAGACGATAGGACATGTAGCGGGAGTTAAACTTTTCACCGGAACCGGTTATCACATTTTCTAATGTCCGGTACATTCTGACGCTCTCTCCATTGGTAATGTTGTACTTGTGACCGGAATAGCGACTGTCAGCATTCATTGCCAGAATCATGGCTTCCACCACATTATCAACGTGGGTTAAATCAATAAGAATATCTTCCTTTCTGGTTCGGGGAATAAAACGCTCCCTGTTGGCTTTAAGAAGCCGTGGCAGAATAGCCCGGTCCCCCGCCCCGAAAATTCCCCGAGGTCTGATGGTAATGACATCCAGCCCCTGTTCATGAGCTCTGTCGATAACCTCTTCCGCCATGATTTTACTTCTAATGTAGTTGTTGGCAGGATGTTCTGTCGGCGGTTCACTTTCCTTTATATTGAGTTTATCCTTGAAATCAAAGTAAATACTCGGACTTGAGACATACACCAGTCTTTTTACTCCTTTTTTAAGGCACAGTGATGCCACATTCTCCGTTCCTTTGACATTATCCCGGTAAAATAATTTATAATCACCCCAGACGCTGGATCTGGCGGCGCAGTGAAAAACATATGTTACACCGGTAAAAGCCTGGTCCATTTTATCAGTCTCTGAGAGATCACAGGAAATAAACTCCACCCCGGCAAGCTGCAGAAATCTACCCTTACTCTGATTCCGGCCGAGGCCGGTTACAGCAAATCCTTCTTTTTTTAATCTCAGAGCCAGCCGGAAGCCTAAAAATCCGGTAGCTCCTGTTACAAGTACCTTAATCATCACCGTTATACTCTATATCGTAAGTTGACATTTCCTTAAGACCGACATGTTTCCTGAATCCGGAAAACAGCACCATAATAAGAACGGCAAACTGCATGAAAAAAGGTTTGATATCCCTTTTATCATAGATTACATCCTCAGAAGACACTATGGTATGCCACCATGCCCGCAGTTCCCTACAGGAATGGACATTGGCAAAGATATACATGAACATAATCATAATGAGTGCCGTTCTGTACCCGCGGTCCGGATAAACCGTTTCAGAAATTCCTTCTCCGGTAAACACTCCGGATATATCCCTGCTTTCATCAAATAACTGAATTCCGCTGGTAAGGCGGGGATTGCATTCAATAAGATAGAGTCCGGTGTCATTCTGAATAAAATCGAAGGCTATCTGGCCGAAGAAATCCTCTTTACGGGAAAACTCTTCGATAAAATCATAAATCCTGCGGTTATCCTCGTACTGAAATGCGATTGTTGCACCTTTGCCTGCGGCATATACCGTCCGGTAGTCACTGTGAAGAAGAATCCGGTGATTACGGATAACCGAATAACTGCAGATCTGATCCCCATCAATAAACTCCTGAACAATATAGTGCCCGGGAACGAAGTTATTAGGTACCCTGTCCGTAATCATAACTCTGGTGGCAAACCGCGAATAAACAGGCTTGATGATAAATTTTTTACAGGAACAGCTACCTTTAATAAACTCTTCAAGCTCGACGGCATTCTCAACATAAGCGCTCCGTGGCAGCTTAACTCCGGTATATGAATTTCTGATCTTTTCATAAAAAGACCATTTATTGTGCAGTTCCAGAAGTTTTTTCTGCTCATCACAAAAGACCCGGCAGTACTGTTCTAAAGTCTGTTTACCTTTTGAGAGATAAAAAATCTCCTCACAGGTCGGAATAATCAAATCAATCTTTTCCTTTTTCACAATTCCGGTAATCTCATCAATAAACTTTTCAGAATCTGAAACCGGTGAAGTTACTTTGTAGCAGGCACTTACACATGCGGAGTATTTTGCAATGTAATAATCACAGCTCTCGGCGGTAATTATTCTGCACCCGGCATGGTGCAGTTTCCTTATCAGAAATAGAGTTGCCGGAGCCCGCCCTCCGGTAATCAATATATTCTTAATATTCAAGAACCATTACTCCTATGGAGAGTCCTGCTGATGTACCTAAAAGAACAATTTTATCCCCTCTTTCGATTAATTTGTTTCTTGCTGCATAATCAAGACACAAAGGAATGGATGAAGCTATAGTATTTCCCTGATTCTCAATATTAATAAGCATTTTTCCTTCAGGAATACGCAGTTTTTTCTGTATCAGCTTCAGTGCGGGGAGACTTGCCTGGTGCGGAATCACCAGCCTGATATTGTCCATTGTGAGACCAGCATCCGTCAGTGCGTCATTGAACATTTTCACTATGTACTTTGAGGATATTTCATAAAGCTTAAGACCATCCATGTGGAAAAGGTAATCGTCAATGTTGTCTTCATTCCACATGTAGAATGGCATAAAGGTTGAACCGCCTCTTACTCTGGCACAGTCGGCTCCTTCACCAAAGGTCTTGAAATTGTAAGTGAGTATTCCGGATGTCTCATTTTCCGGAGTCTTTTCCAGTATCGCCGCTGCCGCAGCGTCACCAAAGAGTATGGAACTGTTAAAATCTCTGGTATTTATCCCTTTTGAGGCAATGTCACTGGAAACCAGCAGAACCTTTCTGTAGCGTCCCGCATCAATCATATATGACAAGGTATCCAGCGCCGTTACAAAACTTAAACAGGTGGAACAGATATCAAAGCATGGAATGGAATTATATTCAGAACCAAGAGCTTTCTGAATTAAAGAGGCTGTACACGGTATAGGCTGCTGTGAGGAACCTCCGGCAAAAACTATCAAGTCGATGTCTCTACGACTTTCTTCAGGGATATTGCTTAAGGCAGCAAGAGCCAGATCCACCTGTGATTCATTTTCCACATAATGTCTGATTCTTACTCCGGATTTTTTGAATGTGGTACCTTCCTTCAGGTTAAACCTTTCATCGAAAACACTGTCAGTAACTATTTTTCCGGGAAGAAACGAACCCGTTGATGTAATTTTTATACTTGTCATTTTCAGATCTATCGCCAAATACACTATTAACAAAAAAAAACTGATTCTAAATTATCAACATCCATGTATTCGGACATTTTCCGGCCACAGCCTGAAAAGCCTTTTATGATTGACACCTGTCAATTCTAAATAATCAGTCATACATGTAACTGTCCGATTCCCGTACCGGCTGAATATTTCACCTTCATCCTGAAAAGGTTATTTATTTGATGTAATTATCATAAAAAAGTTCAAAAAACAAATATACAAGACATTGCACAATCAAATGTTGTTTATTTTAAATATAATCTGAATTATCATATTCTGAAAAAGTACCCTTTCTGCCGTTTTACGTAAATAACCGCCAGACTGCCACGGACTCATAACCATAGGCCTTAATATAGGCAGTTATAATTGAGTAAGCATCGTTATGTTAAAAATGAAATAAACAAAGAAAATGAACGAATAAAAAAATAAATAAATGAGTGAAATATTAAAAGATATTTTTATTCATAGTCTATCAATTGAAAATCATTCCATACGGGGAAATAATTAAGAAAACTATAATCCTGAATATATTCACTGAATTTATAAGGTCGGGTACAATTAACTTCACTGCTAACAATCAGCTTAATCGCAAACAGTTACCATTATCATATTGTTATTAAAATCCGGTTATCAGAAATAAAGAAAATGAGTAAAAAAAAACATAATAAAAAAGCAGGGGACGAAAAACTCAGTATCAAACAAAAGGTACTTAAGTCGATTACTGCCAATCATTCTCGCTGGCATCCGATATATTACTCCATGTCGGTTGTAAAGAAGAGTCCTGTCAGAATAGTACATTTGATTCTGTTATTCTTTTGTTTTACAGCTTTTGTTTATTTTGGTTACAGACTCAGAATCATTCCAGAGCTGATGCAGCATTGTCTGAACATTACTGTATATGGTTATGAAAAAAACACGGGAACAGTCATCGATAAGATAAGAGAAAAACATTCCAAAGGAAAAACCTCATGCGACTTCCTTGTGGATGTCTCCTCTTCAGTTAATCCACTGGTAAAAGCTCAGAAAACGCTGATACTTAAAAACATTACCTGCAAGGCAAAAAAAGGTGAACTGATAAAAATAATCCATGAAAAAGAAAATCCTGAAGTAGCTATTGCTGTAGATGAACACGGATTATACTATAATGATTATATATACTTTTTTGTCACCCTTATTCTATTAATACTCAACTTTAAACTAATCATAGAAATAATTGATTACCGTAGAAAATTTTCAAAAATTAAACAGTCAGTTAAACCTCTGATACTGCAGATTATCAAAGAAAAAGATTTAATTCAGGATATTCCGGATCTTAAATCAAGACCACTGCAGCTGCTGTCAGCCCAAGACATAATCAGCACTAAGAGAAGACTGTTTGAACCAGCGTTGACTGAAGCGGATGATAGATTACGACGTATCACTTTTGAAATGAATTACCATCTGTCACCAAGCCGGTATGACACTGTGACTGTCAGTGAAAAATCAATTCTGCGCAGAGTATGTCATATTTACGGAATTAAGGAAAGCGACCTTAGAAAAGCCGTAGGACTGCCTTCTTATTCATCTGACAGAATGATATATTTTACAGGTCCCTGGATATCCCCTTCCAAAGAACCTGATAATGAAATTAATCTTTACATAACTGAAGACTGGAATATTGACTATTATACAGAACCGCGAAAATAGGCAGCCTTCAGACAACCGGAAAAAACCACAGGTTCCGGAGGCTGATTCCACGGAATGATTAAATAATCCGGCCGTTTCCGTTTAAACAATACAGGTGTCTTCTACAGCCGGCATCTCCCCGGCAGAATGAACCGTATCCGTCACACCAGTACTGTTCATCAAAAAGAAAAGGCAGTGATCATGCAACCACTGCCTTAAATCATTTCAGAAATAAATCAGAATACTACTTCTTTACATTGAAGAGGAAGGTAATAACGTCACCGTCATGAACGATATAATCCTTGCCTTCAGCTCTCATCTTACCGGCTTCCTTGGCTCCGGCTTCACCGTTATAGGCAATGTAATCGTCGTAGCTTATGGTATTTGCTCTGATAAAGCCCTTTTCAAAATCGGTATGAATCTTACCGGCTGCCTTAGGAGCAGTAGCACCTACCGGAATAGTCCATGCACGTACTTCCTTTTCACCGGCAGTGAAATAGGTGTGCAGCTTTAAAAGCTTGTAGCCGGCACGGATAACACGGTTAAGGCCGGGTTCATCAAGACCGAGGCTTTCCAGGAATTCCTGACGTTCGTCGTCCTCCATTGAAGCCAGATCTGATTCAACAGCGGCACATACAGGAACAACTACAGCGCCTTCCTTTTCAGCAATTGCATTAACCTGGTCAAGATAAGGATTGTCACTGAAGCCGTCTTCGGCAACGTTGGCAATGTACATGGTAGGCTTCAGGGTAAGGAAATTACATTCACGAATCAGTAATTTTTCTTCATCTGACAGATCAAGAGTCAGAAGCTTCTTACAGTCATTGAGTACAGGAAGACATTTTTCCAGTACCTTCATTGAAGCCTGGGCATCCTTATCACCGCCTTTAGCCTTCTTTTCCAGACGATGCATAGCCTTTTCACAGGTATCAAGGTCGGCAAGAGCAAGTTCGGTATTGATAACTTCAATATCCTCAGCAGGATTAACCTTGCCGCTTACGTGAATTATGTTTGGATCGTCAAAGCAGCGTACAACATGGGCGATAGCATCGGTTTCCTTGATATTCATCAGAAACTTGTTACCAAGACCTTCACCGTTTGAAGCACCTTTAACCAGACCGGCAATATCCACGAATTCCATGGCTGCTGGAACGATCTTTAAAGGTTTATCAATCTTGGCTAAAGCTTCCAGTCTTGGATCAGGAACCGGAACCACACCTGTATTAGGTTCAATGGTACAGAAAGGAAAGTTTGCAGCTTCAATACCTGCCTTGGTCAATGCATTAAAAAGGGTGGATTTACCTACATTAGGCAAACCTACAATACCGCAATTAAACCCCATTTTTTACTCCTATTTAGTACTTGCTTTAAAACTGTTCATCTGATTGGTAGCCTTGGCTATATTCTGGGTAAACAGCACCTCAATTGATGCCAGTGCCGCATCCTTTGCCTGACTGATTAAATCCGCCTCTGATTTAGGCGGACGTCCGAGTACGAAATTAATCATTTCCTCTCGGGTAACAGGCTTACCAATACCGATACGTAATCTGTGAAAATTCTGGCTGTTGCCGAGACTGGCAATAATGCTTTTCAGGCCGTTATGTCCGCCATGACCGCCTCCGAGCTTGTACTTGGCCACTCCTGGAGGCAGGTCAAGTTCATCATGAATCACCAGTATCTCATCTGTCTTGATTTTGAAAAAACAGGCCAGAGGACCGATGCAGTCCCCGCTTCTGTTCATGTAGGTGGTCGGAAAAACCAGTCTGACCTCCTGACCTTCAATAAAACCGCGACCGATTTCACCATGGTACTTACTGTCTGATCTCAGGCTGATACTGTATTTATCGGCAATCATCTGCAACACATCAAGTCCCATATTATGGCGGCTGTGTGCGTACTCATTTCCAGGATTACCGAGTCCGGCAATTAATTTTATTGTCATATCCCCACCTAAAAAAACAAGTACAGTCTCGCGGACTGCACTTGCATTTCAAACTGCTTAAAAAAATATTAACCAAGCTGAACAGGAATATTCTTGCTGGTACGAACTATTTCATTCTTTTCATTAAGGTAGACAAGGGATGGCTTGTGATCCTTAACTTCATTTTCATCAAAAATACCGTAGGCACAGATAATTACCTTGTCACCGACGGCAGCCATTCTGGCAGCTGCTCCATTGAGGGAAATCACCTTTGAACCGCGTTCGGCGGCAATGGCATATGTATGGAATCTAGCACCGTTTTCAACGACATATATGTCAATTTGCTCATGTTCAGCAATACCAGCGGCATCAAGTAAATCTAAATCAATACCGCAAGATCCCTCATAATTCAATACTGAGTGAGTAACTCTTGCCTGATGTAACTTGCCTCTAAGTAAAATTCTCTGCATTTTTAGACTGCCCTCTGTCTTTGAGATGAGACCTGTTTCCTTTCTCTGGCGGGGAAAGCAAACAGTTGAAATAACACATACTCTTACATATTCTGTTACTGTCTGCACAGATCTGTTTAATTTATCTACACAGACACCCTAATTATTGAAAACCGGCTCAATTTGCTTCCAAAAGTCAGATTATCAATGTGAATCTTCAAAAAATTGTGCACATTATATATTAATAAGTGTGAGTTTCATACTTAAATTAACGATAAAATCTCTCTATACTCCGACATGAGGAAAAACAAGGCTTTTTCACGGAATCAGTTTTTCTTCAGAATCCGTTATACAAGCAGTCAGTATAAAAAAATTAAGATGTATAAAAAGATTAAAATAATCAGTTTTCCTGAAACGGCAAAAACTCAGCCAGAAAATGTAATGCTTCCATAAGACGCAGAGAAAACAATAAAAAACAGGTGACCGTTATCCGTGTACCCTGTTTTAATGATGAATCCGGACAATTTATATGTTACAGACCGTCCGGATAAAGATTTTGAAGTCCGGTTATCATATCTTTTCTCATGATACCGGAATACATCAGCTTCTCTTGTTAAATCTGTCTTTCCACTACAATATTGTCGATAAGGCGTACTTTACCTAAGTAGGCGGAAGCCAGGATAACAATCTTTTTGGAGCCGGTGATTTCTGGATTGAGAGTAACTGCATCAACCACTGTAATATCATCTGTTCTGAAGCCTTTGTTATCCAGAATGTTACAGGTCTGTTCAACCAGTTCATTAACCTTGTCGGTGCTCTTTACATTAACCAGCTGTTCAGCAAGGTTCTTAAGAGACTTGTTAAGGATAGGAGCAATTGAACGTTCAGCCTGATTGAGAAGATTGTTACGTGATGAATAGGCAAGACCGTCTTCATGTCTTACGATAGGTACTTCAATAATCTTAATCTGGAAATTAAGATCCCTTACCATTTCATTAATGAGAGCAACCTGCTGATAATCCTTTAAACCGAAACAGGCAAAATCAGGCTGTACGATATTAAAGAGTTTGCTTACTACGGTGGCCACACCTCTGAAATGACCGGGTCTCAGAGCACCTTCAAGACTGTTGCAGAGATCAGGCACTTCAATATAAGACTGGAAGTTCAGTCCCTGAGGATACATGATTTCCGGAGTAGGAGTGAACACGGCATCAACACCGGCCTTTTCAAGCAGTGCCAGGTCATTCTCCAGAGTACGCGGATAGCTTTTCAGGTCCTCGGCACGGTCAAACTGCATCGGATTGACAAACACACTTACAACAACCCTGTCGGCTGCCTTCTTAGCTGCCTCAACCAGGGCTAAATGTCCGCAATGCAGATTTCCCATGGTTGGAACCAATGCAATTGTTTTTAATTCTTTTTTAAAATCTACAACAATATCTCTGATATCTGTAACACTTTTTGCAACTTTCATAAAGATCTCTTTTCTACACTTATTTATATGATTTCCTTATGCCAGAATATAAAATACTCTGGTTTCTTTTTTGATAATCTGTTTTGTCAGCGGTTTACTCGTTTTCCTTCAGAAATGCGAGGACTCATGTAATTATGCAAAGCTCTGTTCCGCTGTCGGATATTCTCCTGATTCAACCTTGGAAATGTAGAGTTTCACTGCATCAATAACATTACCTGTCTCCTTCAGGAAGTTGAAGGCGAATTTCGGAGTATGTCCCACGGTAAGCCCCAGAGCATCCTGCATAACCAGAATCTGACCGTCGGTCTGATTGCCGGCGCCGATACCGATAACAGGAATTCTCAGCTGTTCAGTTATATGAGCAGCCAGGTCGCGAGGAACACATTCAAGAACCAGCATGGAGGCGCCGGCATTCTGTACGGCAAGACAGTCATCAAGAAGATGCTTTCCGGCATCATCACCGCGTCCCTGAACCTTGTATCCGCCGAACACATTGACTGACTGCGGGGTAAGACCGAGATGTCCACATACCGGTACACCGTTATTCACCAGAGTTTCGATAGTGCTGCAGAGAAATGCCCCACCCTCAAGCTTCACCACATTGGCTCCTGCACGCATCAGTCTGGCGGCATTCTCACAGGCGCTTGCCGTATCGTGATATGTCATGAAAGGCATATCGGCAAGAATCAGTGCGTTACGCGTTCCTCTCTTTACACAGGCTGTATGATATGCCATATCATCAATGGTAACCCCGAGAGTGCTCTCCCTGCCCTGCATGGTCATTCCGAGAGAATCACCTATCAGTATGGCTGAAATTCCGGCCTCGTCAAATAAATGAGCGAAGGTGGCATCATAAGCTGTGATCGTAGCAAATTTCTTATGTTCATCCTTTAATTTCTGCAAGGTTGATACCGTAACTGACATAAATCCCCCGTCATTTTTTCCGTAAACACAGCTCACAGGCCGTGTTCAGGCGATATACCACTGTAAACGAAAAATTATTAGCCGCATAAGGCTTTTCATATGGCCGTAATTATAACACACCGAAGCCATAAATATGCACCGAATAACAGTCGTTTTTATGCAAAAAGGTCAAAGTCAGCAAGCCTTAGCGGTCTCACTTACACCTTACGGCCTTTAAGCACCGTCCGGTACCTGAACCACTCTTTTACGGTAAGGTAGTCGCATACCAGCTCACGGTTCGCACTGTGTCCCGCCCTGCCGGAGTTTTCTCCCGCAGAAACGGAACCTGAAGCAGAAAAACCGCCGTATTTTCCGGCATTTTTTAATTTAAGCTTCAATGTGTCCGGCTTTTTGGCGCAGTCATAACTTAATCTTCTCATCTGTCTTAAATCATCCCCAGGGAGTCCAGGAATCATATCCCTGAGATACCTGCCGTCCGGCATAGCATAAGAGGAATCAATCTCGAGTAGCGGAATAATCACAAATGCTCTGTTTACAATCTCAGGATGAGGAACCTGCAAATCTTCCGTATCGATAACTTCATTCCCGAAAAAAAGAATATCCAGATCCAGAGTTCTCTCACCCCAGTGTCTGATTCTGCGGCGGTGATGACTGTTCTCAACCTGATGCAGAACATCGAGAAGATCATGGGCAGAATAACCGGTATCAATAACCGCCACCGCATTAATAAAATAATTCTGATCCTGAGGTCCCACCGGCTTGGTGAGGTAGAGAGAACTGATATCTGTTACTCTGATTCCGTCATAACGGTTAAGCTCCTTTACCGCATTCATCAGATGTCTTTTTGAGTCCCCGAGGTTGGAGCCCAGACCGATTACCGCTTTTACCATCAATAATTTCCTAAAAAGCTAAAAACACAGACAATAATTAATCTTCATCCGTATATCAGAAAGAGTGACTTGCGGCGGAAATAATCGCCTTCTTGTTTCTTCTTTCCTTTCTGATGCGTCTTTTTTTGTCATTATTCTTATCGCTGCCGCCTTTCTTCTTCTGGGCGGTTGCCTTTTCAGCGGCTTCTGCAGGTTTGGCGTTTTTCTTTGCTTTGGATGATTTTCTGCCGCGCTGCTTCTTTTTGGTATCACCTTTGGCTTCATGATTACGGCTTCTAAGGTTATAGTCCTCGTTCCAGCTCATCGCCGCATCCGCAAGAGCATCATCAAAAGCCGCTCTCAGCTTCAGAAAATCCACTGCCGCACGGAAGAACTTGCTGGCGACAATCTGATCCGGATTGTTTACACCGTCCTTACCGTATTCCATTTCAGTCTGCAGGGTCAGAATATTGACAATAATCGCCTGCACAGCAGCCGGAATATTGGTGATAAGATTCTGAGAGGTCAGCACCTTCTGAGTGATTACGGCGACAATATCCTTTTTCTCCTTACTCTGACCGACACGCAGTATAAGTTTTCTGGTAAGACTGTCAATTAACGGCCACAAAAGCACGGCATAAAGGAATGCCGGCATGTTAGGCTTGCCTTCACGGTATCTCTCATCTGATCTTTTCAGGGACTCGGAAATGAATTCATCAAAGAAATCACTGTCATAAACCACCCCCTGTTCCGTCAGGAAGTACTTTAATATGCCGCTTTCCCTGAGTACCTCATAACTTCTTCTGCCGTATCCGCCGAGAAAGAACTTGTTCACCTCCTCAAAGAGGCGGCTGTTGTTGATATTCTTGATAAGGGAGAAGTTATCCCGGAAACCGGCGAGAGTTCTGTCGGATATGGAGAAACCCAGCTTAGCCACAAAACGGTAGGCTCTGATAATTCTGGCCGGATCTTCAAAAATACGCACCACCGGATCACCGATGATATCAATGGTGTTCTCCATAAGGTCATAATAACCGCCGTGAAGATCGTAGATAGTGTCACTTACCGGAGAATAGTACATGGAATTAACTGTGTAATCACGACGGCATGAGTCCTCCACAATGTCGGTACCGTAATTATTATCATGAATAATAAAGCCGTTGTCCGCAGCTTCTCCGACATACTTGCTTCTGAAGGTGGCCACCTCGATAATCTCCTCATTACCAGGAGTACCGAAAACACAGTGAACAATCTTAAAGCGTCTGCCGATAACTCTTGCCCGGCAGTGTCTTACTGAGCCGACAATCTGTTTCGGGGTTGCCGTGGTGGTAACATCAAAATCCTTCGGTTCCTTTCCGAGCAGCAAATCACGGACACAGCCACCGACGATATAGGCCTTGAAGCCACGACTCCTAAGGTCCTTGATAACATTAAGGGCATTTGGAGAAATAAGGCTTTGGTCAATCCTTCCCTCAGCAGGAAACTCAAACATGCAGTGACCGTTAGTCAGAGCTATCTGTTTTCTTCTTTTGGCTTCAACAACCAGATCATATGTATCTGCAAAATCTGCTGATTTATTACTTTTATTTTTCTTTTTCAAGAGTTTCAACCTCAAATAAACATAGTTAATTTACCAGATGACAGTGAGGTAACCGGAAACACTGACTAACGGTCTCCCTTATTTTTTCCAGCCGGAAAGCCGGCACAGCGGACATCTCATCCTGAAGAGCCAGGAAGCCGGACTGTTCAACAGTTCATAAATCCGCCTTCATTTATGCCGGCTGTTTTTGTACGGACTCCGCAGTATGCACTGTTTACTTTTATTCAAAAAGTTTTCTTTTTTCTGATGATTTTCCATCTCTTCAGAAACAGGCTTTTTACAAAAAAACCGTACTGATAAACCGGAAAACGATAATGTAAACCGGACAACGATAATACTTTTATACATCAATACGGAATATGGTAAACACTGAAAAAAATAATAAGACACCGGAACTTGATTTTAATAATGAATTATTTCTGCGTCTCCTCCGTCCGCTGCATCCATATACGGACGCAATAACGTTTTATGTTTAAGCAGGCCAAAAAATTCAAAAATGACACAGTGCAACATTCATAATTCAATAAATCAATAAAAGTCACACCAAAGGAAGTCATACATAATCATCAGTATTCTGCAGTGTAATGCTAAACACGTAACAGTATTCTGATGTTCATGACAGCTGGAGATATTACAAAGCTCGATCATTAATCAGAAGCTTTAGCATTAAATTTTATAAACTCTCAGAGACTGAACTTCATTACACCAAGCTGACTGAAACAGGTCAAATGAATGAAATCAACTAAAATAAATCAGCAAAAGTATATCAACTAAAGCAAGCTGATTTGACTGACTGAAAAATGTTGATACAGTGAGTTAACAAAATTTAATACTACAGACATCTGTTTTTATTTTATTCCTTACCCGGATAACTCTTCAGTTCATATGTCACACAATACCAGAACAGGTATAATCCCCAAACAAGAACAAAAAGATTAAATAACAGATAAAAGAATATCAGTTTCCAAGCTGTCACGAGTACCGGTGCTTCAGGTTACTCTGTCTTTTCATGATGTCTGAAGATTATGAAATAAAAACCTCTTCCGGCTTTTATAAAGCCAGGCTGTATCTGGAATGCTTATTTTATAGAGATTTCCCCCTAAAGCCGCTTCCATAATTTTCTAAGACTGCCGAAAAGACGCCGGATATTTTAGCATAAATAATGCTCATCTATACTATATTTATGTATCAATCTCCGCTTCGGTTTATTTAACGCTGATTTAACAGAGATTTTCCCGACACGGATGATACGGATAAAACTGCCGTCGAAATAATCTGCATAAAGAAAAACGGTACTCTCCGCCTGCATTTTTTTATTTTAAATGTTTAATTTAAAACTTTTTTCCGCCAATAGAATTATGCAATCTGCCTGCATAATCACCAAAATAATCAAAAAATAAACAAAAAAGATGTTTTTTGCATTTTTTTTTACAAAACTGTTGACGAAAAGAGAATAAACATTCATAATGCACCCACTTTTTGGTTACGCAGTAAAGCTTGTGTAGTTAAATAGCGTTGGCTACGTAGCTCAGTTGGTTAGAGCATCGCACTCATAATGCGGGGGTCACTAGTTCGATTCTAGTCGTAGCTACCAGACTCTGAAGGGGTATCGTCAAGCGGTAAGACCCAGGGTTTTGATCCCTGTATGCGCTGGTTCGAATCCAGCTACCCCTGCCACCCGGCAGGATTAGTTAACCGAAAGTATATTTAAGTTGGGGTATCGCCAAGTGGTAAGGCAGCGGATTCTGATGATCCGATGCGCGCGTGC
>JAEEGL016197503.1_pt1 | contig 24631 bp, 21 predicted proteins | sample 9134231 | NCBI WGS metagenome assembly JAEEGL01 (sample SAMN16246548, study PRJNA631951) | gut metagenome | biome: gut microbiome; feature: rumen; material: fiber-attached | host: Bos | place: Iran: Karaj | collected 2018-10
ACTGCATGTTGCACACGTCGTGCTTGTCGATAGTTCTTCTTATTCTCTCGACCTCGCTGTAAGGAACCTTGTCAGCAAGCTCGTGGAGCTCATCCCAGTGGAAGCAGCCCGGAACCTTGGACTCACATGTGATGACGTTCTTAAGGTAAGGAAGTCTTGCAGCCTGAAGCTTACCGGGCTCACTGTCCTTAAGCTCGGGGCAGATCTCGTTAACAATCTGGATGTAGTCAGAATCCTTGAACTTGTCGATCATGACGAGTGTGCATGTATCGGACTGTCTCAAGAGGTACTCGATCTCGTGGATCTTGTAAGCAGTATTAACTGTTACGAGCACGCAGCCGATCTTGGTAGCAGCCCAGAATGTGAGATACCATTGAGGAACGTTAGTAGCCCAGATAGCGATGTGATCGCCCTTCTTACATCCCATAGCAAGGAATGCACGTGCAAGGTTGTCTACATCATCACGGAACTCGGGATACGTTCTTGTGTAGTCGAGCTCTGTGTAGCGGAATGCATACTGATGAGGGAAAAGCTCGCAGATCTTATCGAGGACATCCGGGAATGTCAGATCGATCAAAGTCTCCTTGGGCCAGGGATAGACTCCTGTTCCTCTCTTGTCCTGTTGAAGAGTCTCCTTATTCTTGTGATCTCTGTACTGCTCCATGTAGCCTGCGAAGTGAGGAACTACGATGTTGGCATCAAGAAGATCCTTGGACCATCTGTAGACCCACTCGAGTGATACATATCCAGCGAAGTTGATGGACTCGAGAGCCTCGAATGTCTCCTTAAGAGGCATGTCACCGGAGCCCATGAGCTTATAGACTACCTTGCCGTCCTCCATAACGGAGTCCTTAACGTGTACGTGCTTGATGTACTCGCCGAGAGTATCTACTGTCTGCTTGGGAGTCTCGCCGAAGAATCTGTAAGGGTGATGCATATCCCACAGAGCAGCTACCTTATGGCTACCGATCTCATCGAGAACCTTCTTAAGTCTCTTAGTGTCTGCATAAGCACCGTTAGTCTCAAGAAGGAGCGTAACGTTGTACTTCTCTGCAACGGGTACAAGCTGCTTCATAGTCTCGATAACGACAGCGTCGTCAACTTCCTTATCGGGAGCTGCGTTACGGTCGCCGAGGACTCTTATGTATCTTGCTCCGATCTTGGAAGCAAGCTCACAGTAGGCAATGATCTCATCCTCTGCCTGCTGTCTTGTATTAACGTCATTAACCGGCTCGCCTGAAGACAAGCAAGGGATCTCTAGCTTTAGCTGCTTTAGCTTCGCGATAGTGTTGGGTAGCTCCTTCTCTGTGAAGGGAGCGGCCTTTACCGAGAAAATGTCGTTACCTAGACCTCTAATCTCGATACCGTCGAAGTTGAAGTCCTTGGCCATGGAATAGATTTCCTGCCAGGAGAAATCGGGACATGCGAGTGTCGAAAAGCAAGTAAGCATAGTGAACCCCTTTTATTAATAAGTTTCGTGGGTATTTTAATATCTGCTCCCGACTCTGTAAAACAGCAATAGTTAATAAAAATTAGCGATTATTTTCACATTATCATCGGCATTCGACGATAAGCCAGCGGTAGCTGTAAGTATCATCATACGTCGATATTACGGTGTTATCGTAGATTACGTCATACCTGTCGGACGCATAAAGCTCATCTGCAAACCACTCGTCGGTAGTCCCTGCTTCGAGATCGAGAACGAGAGCATCGACATCATATTTGTCCACGAAAGCATTCATCTCATCTATGTCTGTGATAAGCATCTGCCCTCTTATGTATTCCTCGCCGGAGAACTCCTCCAGGTACAGATCAGTCCTGTTATCGATATGCACCGGAATACCGTGGAAAGCAAGCCACGTTCCTGAATTAAACGAATTATAGATCCTGTCATAGTTCTTCTCATGAAGGATATCGATGACCTCATCATCATAAGCAGCAATGCCTGCAATATCGGATGCTGTATTCGTCGGGAAATATCTCGTCCATGAATTCACGGTAGTAAAGATAAAGAATCCGGCACAGAACACCGCGAGGATGTTATACGAGATATCATGAATCACAAGCTTTCTCTTATCGGACTTAAGAAGATTGTCGTTAAGCCAGTTAAAGAGCACCTGCAGCTCCTCGCCTCCGAACATCACCACCGTCATTCCCGTAAAGTTCATGAACCTTCCGTACCTTGTGGATACGATTATGAACATGCAGACAAGGCAAAGCTTGGCGATCACACGCTTATCAAACTTGTACAGACGCTCGTCTAATATAAAACCTATCAATATTATAAGAATTAGAACTATCTCGATTATGCTGAACGTCTTCGGCTGCCACTCCATGTTGTATTTCCAGACATCTTCGCCGCGTGACTGCAGGAAAGCGTACGTCCATACATGTATCCCGATAGGGTTAAGAAGCGACGTCACGGCACCCGCACATAAGCCGATAAGATACATGCCGGCACGCTTAAACTCTCTGACAACAACTTCAATGGCTATGAACACAAGGAACACAACGAAAAGCAGCGGTATCATGCCCCCGTGAAACCACCCGAGAAGCATCGCTGACACCGCGAACACGATGCACTTCTTAAGATCAGCGATCTCATCACTTAACATCACGAAGATGAACACAAGGAATATCAGCAGAGACGGCAGATGTGGTCTCGCATTACAGTTCGGGAAAGACAATACTCTTCCAACCGCAGCAGTAAGAAGCATGATGTACGGATGCACCGTCTTGAGATTGATCTTCAAGATGATGCCCGCCATAGCATAGTTAAATACGGCAGTAAGTCCTATGACTCCCGCTATGCCAGCGATCTTATATGCAGCTCCCACAAGGAAATACCAGCCTTCAGACTGCGCATCCCAGTTAAGTCCGGTATGCCAGCTGTAGATGTCGTCCAGGATAAGGCCCTTGGCCGCTATCATATCCATGCCGATCCTCATCTGTATCATCGCATCACCGATGTAACCCAGACCGATCAGCATAATATCGAAGAATGGACAATAAAGAAGCGCTATAGCCGCTACCATAAAAAGCTTCGCCGAAACTGACAATTTGTTCTTCTTAAGTGCCGGCATCTGTCACACCAATCCCTTCAGATTATCGAAAGAAAACTGTGCCGCATTCTTAATTCCTGCGTCCGTCAGCATCTTCATACCGACGTTATACATCATCCGCCACGCTTCTTCTTTGGGCATCCTATAGTTATCGTAGATCATCATCAGAGACAGACCGTGGGTATATATAACCGTATCGCGAACAGCAACAGCCACCTTGTCTTCCGGAATCTTATACTGTTCAGCAAGCATCTTCACTGCTGTCTCGTCAAACAATCCAGTAAATAAGCTTCTGCCTTCCCCTAAGTCAACAATAGGATCATCAACATTCGTAAACCTGAACACATTCGGATGATCACATGCATATGAAAGGTAATGAACACCGGAGATAAAGAAAGCTTCTACGGCCTCTTTACCTGCCATCTTCTCCGCCAACGGGCTGTATTCCTTCTGACAGACGTAATAATACAAAGCTTTCTTAAGCTCTGCCATACTTCCGAAATGCCATGACACCGGCTGCGTAGAACATCCGAGCTTCGCCGCTATAGACTTAATGGCGACGGCTTCGATACCGCCCTCATCGAGCAGTTCGTAAGCCGCCTCCAATATCATCTGCTTGTCTATCTTAGCTTTACGCCCCATAAGGTCTGTAGTCTAAAGGCTTGTCGCAGCCCAATCCCTTCGCCAGCTTCTTGAATGCGTTCTTCGCGAACGTCTTGAATATTATACCAACAAGCACTCTCACATGAGCGGGGAAAATCTCAGGACCTGTGAACTTCTTACACTCATCATCGAAGAAGTCGCCGTTCTTTCCGTAGACCTCGCCCATCTTCCTGTAAGGACCTGTAACCTTATCCTGCTGCTCCCCTTCGAAAAACCTGATGCTGAAGTTATCGCCCTTAACGAGAGTGCCCTTGTACTCGCAGCCGAGATGCTTACTCAGCATCATAAGGTACTCTTCGCCGCACCTTAACTGTGCACCCTCAGCAAAACCACCCTGCAGTATGTACGCGATCTTCGCCGTGCCGTCCTTGGGCGCAACTGTAGCGAGGAACTCCAGAAGCAGTCCCGGGATATTCTCTACATAAAGCGGTATCGCGATAAGGATGTTGTTGTTCTTATCCCAAGCCTCACGCATGCTGTCCCACTGCTTTCTGTCGGAGACCTCATACTGCTCGAATGTATTTCCCTGTGATGTGAAGCCAGCCGTAAACTTAGCAAGGATCTTGTCAGTATTGCTGTACTTCTTTACTCTCGGGCTTCCGTTAATGATCATTACATGCATGATACCGCCTCCTCTAATTCATCCTTGCCAAAGGCACCTAATGCTGTACTTTCGAAGTTAAGAGCACATCTTAATACCCACTTGTCGAGATAGTCCATGTCTGCCTCGCCTGTCACGATAAGTCCGATATCAGGACTATGGTCGTAACGGGGCACATGTCTCATCTGATCACCCTTAAACTTAAGGTACATGGTAGCTATCGGAAGGATCCTGTCGAAGATATTCTTGCCCTTGTGATCTATGAATCCCAAAGCAGTATCCGAGATTACCCAGAGATCATCAGCCTTGATGATCTTCTTTAAGATCTCCTCGTAGTCGTCCTTGATGGAACATACACCCGGTGTCTTAAGCCAGCAGTAATTGCAGCCGATGCAGTGGCTGATCTTCAAATCGCCTGCCTCGACGATCTCAGTCTCAATCCCCTTATTCACTGTGAGGGCTTGAAGTTCTTTTGTTATGCTCGTGTCCTTGGTTGTGTTTACTATCAGAACCATAATCTAACCCTTTCTCATTTTATGTAAACTCGTTTATATAAACAGGTTTATATTATACCTTGGGAATGCTTATGTCAATAAACAAAAACTGAAAACAAAAAACCTCTCATCACGTGGATGAGAGGTCTTATGGCTGCCGAACTAGGATTCGAACCCAGACAGACGGTGCCAGAAACCGGAGTGCTACCCTTACACAATTCGGCAATGTTGATTTCTCAACGCAAGCAAGTATAGCAAATCATTTTTCAAAATTCAATAGCTTATTCAGGCATTGGGATCGATGGGCTCCAATGGTTCCAAAACGCCCAATTCCTCGAGCTTGGCTCTTACCTTACCCATGTCCTCGTAGATAGGTATCCTCTGCTTGGGATCACGAAGAGCATAGGCCGGATGGTAAGTTGTCATGATGTAATAACCGTTATTCTCGATAAAGCGTCCGCGCACATCCCCCATCTTAACCTTCTGTCCGAAGAAACCTTCATAAGCCGTAGATCCGCACAACAGGATAACCTTCGGACGCACCAGTCTGAACTGCATGGCAAGAAGCTTCTTGCAGGCAAGTATCTCCGAAGGTTCGGGACGGCGGTTCTGAGGAGGACGGCACTTACAGATATTACAGATGTGATAATCCTCATCCCCGAATCCGTAAGAAGCCAGGAGACTTTGTAGAAGCTGTCCGGAACGTCCGACAAAAGGACGGCCCTCGATATCCTCGTTAGCTCCCGGAGCTTCTCCTACTATCATCAAAGGAGCCTGTCTTCCCCCTCTGTATATGACCGTATTGGTCGCATTCTGTCTTAGAGGACAATTGCTGCATGACTTACATGCAGCCTCGAATTCACTCCACTTGGCATTAAACTCTTCTGCTGTCATATCTTCCTCACTTAAAGAAAACTATAGTTACTCCGTCATTCATACGACCCCAGTCTGAATCACTTCTTACCTCAGGGTACTTACCTGCCACGCGTCTTCCCTCCTCTTCGAAAGGACCGAACTTCTCTCCCGCGCACATATCCTTGATCATGCCGCGTCTTTTGTATTCAAGTAGTTTCTGACGGCAGGCCTTACGAATCGCACCGCCTCTTCCCGTGGAACCATATCCGTGAATTATCTTCACGCACTTAACACCCGTAGCCCTCTCTGCATAGATCCGGTTATTCAAAGTGTTCATCGCTTCCTGCGAAGACGGCATCCCTGCTTCCAGATTGATCGTTCTCATGATGTAAATTATACACGATAAGTTATAATCAGATCATGAGACTGGATAAAGCATTGGCATCATCAGGATACGGTACCAGAACCGAAGTAAAAGCCCTTATCACCAAGGGCAAGGTTACTGTCGCAGGCACCGTTATCAAAGATCCTGGATACAAGATCAAAGATGATGAGATCGATACCATCGAAGTCGGCGGCAATTCTGCCGGTATCAAAGAGTATATTTACCTGGTCTTTAATAAGCCTGACGGCGTGCTTACTGCCATGGAAGACAAAAGACTTCCTCATGTAGGTCAGTATATTCCATCGAACATCATTAACAGAAAGATATCACCGGTCGGAAGACTCGATTATCACACCACGGGACTTCTCATATTAACTAATGACGGCGAACTGTCGCACAGACTTACATCCCCTTCTTACGGGATAGAGAAAGTGTACGAAGTGCTTTTCGACGGGGCTCCTCTTACAGAAACAGAGGAGGAAGAAGCGTCCCGCGGGATCACGCTTACCGACATGGACAAGCCCGTTAAGCTTCATCCTGCTAAGCTCGAGGTTACGGGCAGCAGCAGCGCTCATCTTACGCTTACCGAAGGCAAGACGCACGAGGTCAGAAGGATCTTCGCGCATTGGAACCGTCCTGTGCAGGCTCTTAAGAGAATCAGCCTTGGCACTCTCAAACTCGAAGAAGACCTCCCTGAAGGAAGTCTTCGTGAACTGACTGAAGATGAGATAACCGGTCTTAAACAGCTTACAAGACTGATCTGAGAAGCTGCATTACGATAAGTTCGGAATCACCGTAATCCATTGTCTGATTGTAAACACAGAACACAAGTGACGGTTCATAGTCCGGCCACAGATTTGAATAGCCTAGAGCCGATATGGCTTCTTCATCCGTAAGCATGATGCCTACCATGACAGGAGTCGAGTCATATGCAGACAGATCGATATCCTCTACCGCGACGGCACCCTCAGCACCGTACTCTATCTCATACTCGACCATTACTTCCTGCGCCTGTCTCTCGCTTAAGTAGATAGGACGGAGCTTGGAGAACTGCTCATAAGTAAGATTGTCTCTTAAGAAGCTATAAAGCGAACTTACATCCGAGAGATTCGAATAGTAGTACGGCATCGTAACTTCATCGAATACAAGCACATTCGGGCACGACAGAAGCAAAGTCGAAGCTGTCTGATCCGCATACGCCTGCTGGCTCTGTCCCTGCTCATTAGGAACAACGATATCGACGGTAGTTATCATGGGGTTCTCGAATCCGAGACGCGCTGTCATAAACCTCTCGAGATAATCAGATTCATTCTCAAAATGCCCGATCGAGAGCACGCCGCTGTCGTAACCGGGATTACTGATCATGCTGTGGATAAGGTTACCCGCCAGGATGATAAGGATAATCGCGAGAAGATACTTATACCATGTATAGGAGAAATATGTTCTCCACTCATCTCCGGTCTTGCCCAGGAACTTATGCTCGAGCTCCCTCTCCTGTGCCTTCTTGGTCCTCTCATCGCGTCTGCCCGTAGCTATATCATAAGCCGTCGACAGATCTGCTATCTTCTGCTTACCTTCAGGCGTATTGTCGCCCCTGATCTGCTTGCTTAACACCCAGAACTTCTCGTCTATCGCGAAGTCGTTGGCATTAAGCGGAAGACCCATGTAGATAAGAGCCTGCTCACGCGTCATGGAGCTCACATCAGAAGATGCGGTCACATCACTCTGATTCTTGATCATCATCAGGGCAAACTGCTCGCTTACGACCTTGTCTGTCTTGAACTTATCTGCGAAAAGGCTGTAAGGCATATCTTCACATGCCGTTCCTGCCTTATCCTCTTCTACAACAAAATAAACATGCTCGCATGAAGACTCTTTAAGCTTGGGAAGGATGATCTTCTTTATCCATTTAAGATCATCCTCGCTAAGCTTCATCTTGGTATCACAAGCATCCTCGATGATCAGATTCTTAGAATCATGCTTATTGATCATCTCGATTGCATGCATCATCGGAGTCCTGAACTCGTCACGCTCTCCGTATGCTGTTAATGTAAAGACACATGAATTGGTCTCGTCGTCGTATCTTAATCTAAATGCTTCGGAATCAAATACTTCTTCCATCTTTGAAACACTTTGCCGCCATTCTTATGATATTGCAGGTACAGAACTGCAGGTCAGCCTTGGGCAGACTGCCGTCCGTTACCGCATCAATTATATCAGTAACATTCAATTTACAACCCGGCATCTGCCAATCATTACCGCTTCTTATACATTCGACACTTGAAGAATGAGGGTATTTAGCCTTGGAAGGGTCACTTAAGCCGTATACAGCCTGTGATGTGAACCAGTCTGTCATAACAACTCCCTCGAAGCCCCACTCATCACGGAGCACGCTCTTGCAAAGACCGATATGGTTTGCAGTATGCGTCCCGTTAAGGAGGTTGTACGAAGACATAACCGAATAAGGCTGGGACTTACGCACAGCGATCTCGAATCCTCTTAAGTACAGATTACGAAGTGTTCTCTCCGATACACGGGAATTCGAATACATTCTGTTGACTTCCTGGTTATTGCAGCAGAAGTGCTTGATGGTAGTGCCTCCGATGCCCCACTTCTGAACGCCGTCGGTCATGGCTGATGCACAAAGACCTGACAGGAGCGGATCCTCCGAATAATACTCGAAGTTTCTTCCGCACAGAGGATTTCTGTGAATGTTCATACCGGGAGCGAGCCAGAACTGGACATAGTATTCCTTCATCTCTTCTCCGACCATCTCACCGATCTCTCTTATAAGTTCCATATTGAAACTCTGTGCAAGAGCTGTCGCGATCGGTATAGCCGTGCAGTACTGATAGTAATCAACTGCGCCTTCAGGGATCTCATCAGGGAACGGCACGATAGACATACCGAACTTATCACCGCCCGGAATCCTCTCTCCGTCCTTTGTCGCCTTGAAGTGCGGATACAGTCTTAATCCTGCAGGACCGTCAGCAAGTATCATCGACGGGATACCGCGGTCCTTCTCATAAGTCGAGATAGTCTCGGCTGCAGCACCAGGAACCTGAGCAGAAGCATTACCTACAACAGCAAGATCGAGATCCGCACCGAAGTCTCCTACGCAGAGAGCTGCCATCTGCTCTACTTCGAGCTGGGCAACAAGTTCTTCCACGGTTGCCTTACCGGAAAGAACGTCTTCAAATCTTAAAGTCTCGCCTGCTCTCTTATCAACAAGCTCGGTACAAGCTTCGGTATAAGATGCTTCATAGACCTTTACGCCTGAAGCATCAATAGTGAACTCTTCTACTCCGAAGTCGTCTACAGGAGCAGCTTTGCCGGGATTAGTGTATTCATCAGTAATTCCGCTCTCACCAAATACATTCTTAAGATGCTCGGTCTCGATATTGTCTGTAACGATAAGCTTGGCAATAGCCTGAGCATTCTCGGAATCGCATCCTGCGAGAACATAATATGTTCCCTGTTCCAATACTCTGGATTCACACTTATCGCAGTAAGATGCGACCTGCGCAAGATTAAACGAAGCCTTTACTGTCGTCTCCTTACCTGGCTCAACAACATCTGACTTAGCAAAAGCGACCAGTTCCTTAAATGGCTTATCGAGGATCTCACGAGGAGATGCCACGTATATCTGTACTACTTCCTTACCCTTGCGGCTTCCAATATTGGCCACATTGAATTCAGCCTCTACATCAAGACCGTTAACCTTAACTGACTTAAGATCAGTATCAAAGGATGTATATCCGAGACCGTATCCGAACGGATAATCAGGCTTAATACCGAACGAATCAAAGTATCTGTATCCGATATAAGGTCCCTCGGTGTAATACTCATCATCGGTATTGCCGTTATTCTGGCTGAATGTCTCACTGTTGGGATAGTTATAGTAATCGGAATCCCAAGTATCCGTAAGTCTTCCACAGGGATCACTCTTACCCGTAATGACATCAGCACAGATATTACCTGTAAGATTACCAAGCTGGCTGAGAAGGATTACCGAAGAGAACTTCTTCGCATACTTACCAAGAGATATGATGCCGCCTACATTAAGCACAAGAATGCTTCTGGCATATGAAGCCGTAATTGTCTCGAACGCCTCTTCCTCCTCATCAGTAAGGAAGAAATCACCCTTGTCGGCCTTACGGTCATAGCCCTCACCCGAATCACGTGACAGAACATAGATCGCAGTATCTGCTTCATCAGATGTGTCAATGGGAGGCATAGGAGGAATGGAAGGTGCGAATTCAAGCATTACAGTGATCTCATTGTATCCTGTATTCTCGCAGCGGCGTCTAACCTCTGCCATATAATCTTCAAGATGCTTCTTAACTATCGCATCGTATTCATCAAGCCAGGCTCCTGTAGTAATCTCGAAGCCCGCATCTTTCAGACCTTCATCAATATTAACTACATATCTTGAATTGACGTCACCGCTTCCGGTACCGCCCTTTATCGTATGACGTGCACCGTTACCGAACAAAGCAACTTTGCAAGGTTCTTCAATAGGCAAAGCCCCGTTATTCTCAAGGACAACTACACATTCTCCGGCAAGCTTTCTTACTAAGTTGCTGTGAGCAGTCTCTTCGGGAGTGATCTTATCAGTGGTTCTTGCGTGGTAAGCCATAAACGGGACCTCCTCAAAATGTCTGATATCATTTTAAAGGGTAAGTCCCGCTTTTGAAATTAAAGTATTTGTGAATAATGGGGTATTTACTGTCTTATCCAGCGCTTGATGTAGATCTTAAAACCTCTTACATCAGCACCGTGTATGGAAAGTCCTTCCTTGATCTCGGCACCCTTGCAGATATCAGTAATATCTTCAATCGCACGTCCGAACGAAGAGCCCTCGTGAGTGATGAAAGGCTTGATGGTCTTTCCTTCCCAATTAAACTTCTCAAGGAATGTAAATACTGCCATCGGATAAGTCTCGATATAGTTAGGTCCACCGAGATAAACCGTATCATATTCATCAATTGACTCGGGGCAGTTCTTGATCTCGGGTCTCATATTAGCGCTCTGATCCACCTTGGCCTTAGCGAAGCAGTCCTCATATGACTCCGGCATCGGCTCAACGGGATCGATCTTAAACATATCCGCATCAGGAATGAATTCCTTGATATACTCAGCTGCTATCTCCGTGTTTCCCTTAGGAAGATTGATAATGTCTCCGTTTACGTTGTTCTCACCGGCCTTGGAAAAATAGGCTATCAGTGTCTTACCCATGTCTGCTTTATCTCCTGGTTCTTATTATTCTTCTTCATCAAGTTTGTTGATCACATAATCCAGGATGGCTTCCTCTATCTGCTCAGGATCCATCTGTTCTGCGTCAAAACACATATCATAATTCTTCGGATCACCGAAGATCTTACCTGTATATGCCTCGTAGAAGTCTTTCCTGTACTTATCGGAAGCTGCCTCATACTTCGCAGCATCCTCTTCACTGCAGTGCATTCTCTTGGCTATATTCTTAATCCTGAACTCCTTGGGAGCATCGATAAAGAAACTGAATACATTCGGACGGCCTGCAAGCACATAGTCGGCACAACGTCCTACGATGATGCAAGATTCACTGTCGGCAAGAAGATTGATAAGCTGAGCCTGCTTATCGAAGAGCTCTTTATCGTATGTAAAATCCACTTCGGGCTCGATAGTATCGCCGACACCTTCGCTTATGAGATTCCTGATATCGACCTTACCGGACCTTAAGTTCTTGATACCTTTGTTGTAGTATCTGATTCCAAGCTTATCGGCTAGGTTCTTGGCTATACGCTTACCGCCGCTGCCGAACGTTCTGGATATGGTGATGACATAATCTTCCATACTCTTGCCTCCAATTAATTCAGATAACATTATAACAGAGAAACGCCGCTTCAAGTGAAGCGGCGCCCTTCAAGTAAGTAGAATTCTTTTATTGTCAGCCTTCAAGTCCGTAATAATTGCAGATAAGTCCCCACTCTGTTGAAGATGCGAATCCTCTTGCAATATCATCTCTGGTCGCGCCATTGTTAAGAGCGTTAACCCAGTTTGCAAGGCCCTGAGAATCAGGTGCTCTGTTAAGGAATGCCTCATAAAGAGCTGTTACGTACTGCTCATTGTTAAGATTTCTTCCTACAAACTCCTGTGACTTAAGAATAGTAAGAACAACATCATCAGGTGTATATGTTCCGTTAACGATTCCGTTTACCCAATAATCTCTTCCTGCATCATCGATAGCTCTGCCGAGTACATCCTCATAGATTCTCTCAACGAACTCACCGATGATCCTGGCTCTTGCCATATCGATAGGAAGATGACGGGATGAAGAATAAGTTGCTGCTACATTAATGGCGGCATCTCCTGTAAGGATACCCAAGCCTACGTTAATACCGTCGAAAGTACCCATAACAGGACCGGGATCGCCGTTAGCAAGTGCGGGGTTGCCCATAAGAGCAGCCTCAGCAACTGACAACTGAGTACGAAGATCTGCGATAGCGATACCGAATGCATACTCATCACCATTCTCAAAAACGGGATATGCATTGTTACGTGCTGTATCGAGTGCTGCGTAAACATCTGCAGGGATCTTGTCTCCATACAGTACAAGGAATGCCGTTGTGTTATCGTAGTACATGCAAAGGTTGTTGTACTGCTGGTCGCTTACCTGGCTGTTAGCAAGTGCCGAGCCTGCCGGGAATGCAGCAAAGGCAACAGCCACTGTAAGAGCAACAGCGATCAGCCTCTTCTTGATACTCTTTATGTATTTCATAGTAATTCCTCCTTTATTTCCCTTTGTAAAATCAATTTTACTATCATAAAGCCAAGTATTGTATGCATTTTGTGTGTAGTTTTTGTTAATTAATTAAGAAACAAAGCCACTTCTTCTTGGTATAATCTTTCTATTCGTTAACAATTAACCGAGGAAAATGATGAAGACTTCCGACTTTTACTATGACCTGCCAGAAGAATTAATTGCCCAGCATCCGCTGGATATCCGTTCCAATTCAAGATTAATGGTCTTGGATAAGAATGACGGTTCCCTTCTTCACAGACATTTCTACGATATCAAGAAGCTCCTTATTCCCGGTGATGTATTAGTAGTCAACAATACCAGAGTTATACCCGCAAGATTGATGGGCAGCCGTTCAGATACAGGCACTGCTGTTGAGATACTCCTTCTTAAAAGACTTGACGATAAGCGCTGGGAGACACTTGCACGTCCCGGCAAGAAAGTAAGAGAAGGCCGTCATGTGACATTCATTCCCGGAGAACTGGAAGCGGAGTGCGAAGCAGTACTCCCCGACGGAAACAGGATCATGAGATTCGAATTCGACGGCATATGGGAAGAAGTCTTAGACAGAGCTGGCACAATGCCCCTTCCTCCCTATATCCACGAGCAGCTCGTTGACAAGGAAAGATATCAGACAGTCTATTCCAAGATCCCCGGATCTGCAGCAGCACCTACCGCAGGTCTTCACTTCACCCCCGAGCTTCTTAAGGAACTCGATGATATGGGTGTAATAAGAGCTGAAGTTACGCTTGATGTCGGACTTGGAACTTTCCGTCCCGTTAAGTCGGATAATATAGAGCAGCACGAGATGCACTCCGAACGATATACTTTCGGGCAGGAAGCATCAGATATCGTGAGAGCCGCAAGAGCCGAAGGACGCCGTGTTGTTTCAGTCGGAACTACTTCGACACGAGTTCTCGAGACAGTCGCGGCTTCTGATCCCGAGATGAAGCCCTGTGCCGGAGATACACAGATATTCATCTACCCCGGATACGAGTTCAAGTGTGTTGATGCACTGATCACGAACTTCCACCTCCCTGAGTCGACGCTGGTTATGCTCGTATCGGCTATGGCAGGTAAAGAGAATATTCTAAATGCATATAACGAAGCCGTTAAGGAAAGATACAGATTCTTCTCCTTCGGCGACGCGATGTTCATCACAGATCTTAAGAGGTTCCCCGAGCATGAGTAATTATCCCGTATGGTACGAACATATTCATACATGTAATCAGACAGGTGCAAGACTCGGAAGAGTCCACACTCCTCACGGCACATTCGATACACCTGCTTTTATGCCTGTCGGAACACAGGCTTCCGTTAAGGGTATGAGTCCGGAGGAAGTTGCAGGCACAGGCGCGGGCATAATCCTCTCGAATACATATCACCTTTGGCTTCGTCCAGGAAGCGAGATCGTAGCTAAGGCCGGAGGACTTCACAAGTTCATGAACTGGAACGGCTCTGTATTAACAGACAGCGGCGGATTCCAGGTATTCTCCCTCGCACGTCCCAAGGACATTGTTGAAGAAGGAGTTAAGTTCAGATCCCACCTTGACGGATCAAGGCAGTTCTTGTCCCCTGAGATCTCAATGCAGGTTCAGAACGATCTAGGTGCGGATATCATCATGGCATTTGATGAGTGCTGTCCCTACCCTTCCACACACGAATATGCAGACAGATCACAGGAAAGAACCACCAGATGGCTCGACCGCTGTATAGAAGCGCATAAGAATCCCGATACACAGGCATTGTTCGGTATCATCCAGGGGTCAATGTACGAGGATCTTCGCAAGAAGAGTGCTGATGCTATAACATCAAGAGATCTTCCGGGCTTTGCGATAGGAGGCATCTCCGTAGGCGAACCGAAGGACCTCTTCCTCAAGATGATCGACTTCACCGTTCCTCTCATGCCAGAGGATAAGCCGAGATATCTCATGGGAGTCGGTACTCCCGACTATCTTATCGAGGGTTCATTAAGAGGCGTCGATATGTTCGACTGCGTCCTCCCCACGAGACTTGGAAGACACGGTACCATTCTTACCTCCAAGGGTAAGAGAATTATCAGAGACAAGTGCTACGCAGAAGACTTCAGTCCCATGGATCCTGAATGCGATTGCTACGCATGTAAGAATTATCAGGCTGCTTATGTCAGACATCTTCTCAAGGCTAAGGAGATGTTCGGCCAGAGGCTTTGCACATATCACAACATCTGGTTCCTGGTTAAGCTAATGGAGAAGATCAGAGAAGCTATTGCAGAAGACTGCTTAGGAGACTTCGCTAAGTCTTTCTACGAGGATTATTACGGCAACGGTTAATCTCCGGAACGGACGATCATCGTTACGGCAGTAAGATTACCTTCTGACAGACGGTTCTTATCTGATATCCTGCAGACAAGATTATCCATCCACTCTTCTGCACTCTCGGATACTACTGCATCTGAAAGTATCGCGATGTCGTTAAGACATCTAATGAATTCTCCGGTGCAGCAGATGACACGGTCCTCATCTTCAAGTGATGTCATACCGTTAGGCAGCATCTTAAGTTCGCCGTTCTGAACTATGTATGCGTAAACCTTGCCGTGACGTTCTATCTCTATATGCTTATCATCAATCCTTATAAGCATGTAATTCTTAAGATTAGTTAGAATAGGATATATCGACTCAGACAGATCTCTGAACCTTAACTTGGAACTTCCCTGAACGAGTGCCGAGACGGAAGCTTCATCAGCAACGGAGAAATCAGCTTCCGTAGGAAGATACAGGATTGCCAGCGTAAGTGCTGACGAATAATTGACGAACACGTTATCGCGGTATTCTTCCTGTCCGCCCTTATGCATGAGTATATAGTTCTCTATCACAGGAAGCTCCTTTTGATCGTGAAGACGATACCGGTATAGTTATCCTGCTTAGGACGTTTCCTTGCAGCAACGGCGCGCTTAAGCTCAAGTGCAGTGGCACTTGCAGAGTCTTTAAGATGATGATGGAAATTACGAAGCGATACAGCATCCGTAAGTCCGTCGGAGCTTACAATGATCTTATCGCCGTCAAATAATCTTATTGGTTTCTTCGTATAGATAACACGAGGATTCTGATTACCCATAAAGTCTATAAGGGATCTGGCCTTCGGATTGCTGTAAGCCGTTACCGTCTGCTTATTATTACGGCAGAGGGACTTAATAAGAAGTGCCATATAGTTCTGTCTCGGATTAAGGATCGTAGGACTTCCGTTTCTGATCAGAATGATATCGCTGTCGCCTACACTGTAGTAATTCATAAAGCTTCCGGTGATATGGACCATCGCAAGTGTCGAGCCTCCCGACAGCTTGTACTCATCGTAAAGCTTGTTGGAGAATCTTCTTAACTCATCCGCATTCTGCTCAGTTGCAAAAAAAGACATGGGACACATGTCTTTAACAAAGTCTGCTATCTTCTCAGAGATCTCACCACCATACTCCATTCCGCCCATGCCGTCGGCAACAAGCGCTGTTATACCGTACTTACGGTAGTCAGAAAGATTAGATATAAATACGGAATCCTGCTGCGAAGGGCGCTTTCCTATCTCACAAAAATAAGCGCAGTCAATATACAGTTCCGAATCGTCAGGTCTTCCCTTATCTTTCTTCTTAACATACAGAACCGCAAGCCATATGAAAGCAACCGTTGTAGCAACGAACAGTATCAGAGCCGCATATACCGAACTCTGAAGAACAGGCAGATCCGCGAAACTAGTTTCCATCGCTTTCCCCGGAGGATTCTTCGCCGGATTCTTCGGCGTACTCATCATCTTCGGGCTCCTCTATGTCTTCCGGATCATCAGACTTCGGAGCAATGTACTCTTTAATAAGTTCTCCCGTAAAGTAAGCCATCGTGTACTGCACGACACCGAAGATCAATGTCAGATAGTAGAAGACGACCACCGCATAAGCAAAGTAAGTTGTAGTAACAAGAAGCATCGAAGGGATAACGATCAAAGTTACGATAAGCATAATGATCAATCCCAGGCACGGTCCGAACTTCAGAAGGAAGAACAGGAACGCATTCTTGTATATCTTACGAAGAGGAATATCTCTTGATACGATCATCGTATAGACCATGTTCTGAATGATGATAAACACGAAGAACAAAATAACAAAGAAAGTACCGATCGCAGTTCCCCATGTAGTTCCGATATTAAGATAGAATCCTATGGCAAGAAGGCAGAGAGCCGTTACCACAACAGAAACAACAGAAGCCGCAAGCGACTGCTTCCAGTTGTTCTTCATACCTTCCTTAAAGTCGGTAAACAGGAATACGCCTTCCTGTCTGTAAAGATTCCTGTACACCTGCGAGAATCCCGCCTGGAAAGGTCCGATAACAAGAAGAACGGATCCCATAAGGAACATTACACAGAACAGAACTATCAGATAATAGATCTGATAAGCCGCATCGTTACCAACATCATTGATCGACTGGTTACCGACTACTCCCGAATCAATCATGAACTGAACGAAGTTCTCGGGTACGAATACGCTGTTGATATACGGCAGGAAGAACAACACAAATCCGAATGCAACGAGCATCATCGGGATGTTAAATACAAGGAACAATACATTAACTGACATTATCGTCAGGAAATGAGTCTTAAGCGTGTAGAAATAATTAAAGACAGGACCGTGCTGTTCAGGCACATAATCATCCTTGGGTACTTTCCTCAGATTCATCAGAATCTCCTTATAATCACATTATCTCTTTGATTATATCGCTAAATTCATCGATTCGTGCCAAAGAACGCTCGGCAATGGCTGTATTTTTATCCTGCTTGGCAGTCTTGCCTCTGAACTTGCCGGGCATATTGGCTACAATACCGAAGTTTGCATTCATTGGAACGAACTTCGTAATCGACCTGTCTGACACATAACATGCCATGGCGCCGATAACAGTCTCGTCGTTAAGCTTTTCCCTGGGATCGATCCCTCTGTTTCTTAACGCGGCGTTAAGACCTGCGAAGAAACCTGATGCAGCAGACTCGATATAACCTTCAACACCGGTTATCTGGCCTGCAAAGAAGATATCCGGATGCTCCCTCATACTGTAATCAGAATCAAGAAGCTTCGGAGAATTGATATAAGTATTACGGTGCATTACTCCGTATCTTAAGTACTCGGCGTTCTCGAGTCCCGGTATCATACCGAACACTCTCTTCTGCTCGCCGAACTTAAGTCTCGTCTGGAATCCTACGAGATTGTACATGGTAGACGCCCTGTCATCCTGCCTTAACTGAAGACACGCATACGGCTCCTTACCCGTATTGGGATCAACAAGACCCACCGGCTTGAGAGGACCGAACCTCATGGTATCCTCCCCCCTTGAAGCCATTACTTCTATCGGCATACACCCTTCGAAAACATTGATCTTGTCGAACCCGTGGACATCAGCTTTCTCTGCCTCGATAAGAGCATTATAGAAAGCCTTGTACTCCTCTTCGTTCATCGGGCAGTTTATGTAATCATTGCCGCCCTTGCCGTAACGCGACTGTCTGAAAGCCTTGGTCATATCGATCGAGTCGTAAGACACTATAGGAGCAGCCGCATCGAAAAAATGAAGATCTGCATTACCTGTAAGTCTCATGATGTCATCATAGAGCTTGCCGTCAGTAAGAGGACCGGTTGCAACAATAACCGTACCTTCAGTCGGTATGTGATCAACTTCTTCAGTCTTCACATGAATAAGCGGATTAGATCTTATCTTCTCAGTTATATAACCGGAGAATTCATCTCGGTCTACAGCAAGTGCGCCTCCTGCAGGGACTTCAGCCTTGTCGGCAGCTTCCATGATCAAAGAGCCGAGCCTTCTTAATTCTTCCTTGAGAAGACCAACGGCATTAATGATCGAAGCAGCTCTTAATGAATTGCTGCACACAAGTTCAGCGAACATATCGCTCTTATGTGCAGGAGACTTTCTTACGGGCTTCATCTCATAGAGATCTACTTCTATGCCAAATGAAGCAATAATATGAGCAGCCTCGCATCCTGCGAGGCCGGCTCCTATTACAGTTATCTTGTTAATGGTATCAGGCATCCTCTGACTTACCGTCCGAGTCGGACTTCTTGCGGACCTTACGTGAAGGACAGTCCTCGTTGCCGCATCTGGGATACATCTTGCCCCTGAATCTGTGGAGCACCATGTAAGAACCGCATGTATCACACTTCTTGCCTTCTACAGGAATATCCCAAGACATAAACTTACACTCGGGATCATTACCCTTCTTATCGCATACATAGAATGTTCTGTGGTTCTTGATCGTCTTCTTAACAAGAAGTCCTGAACCGCACAAAGGACACTTGCCCTTAGCCTGAACTTCGATATTTCTTGTGTACTTACACTCGGGATAGTTAGAGCAAGCTATAAACTTACCGTTTCTTCCGTCCTTGATGACCAGATCACCGCCACAGTCGGGGCAGATCTCACCTGTCTTAACGTCTTCGAGCTTAACCTTCTCGATATTGGCATCAGCCTGCTTGATCTTATCGTGGAAGCCGGGATAGAAATCCTTAAGAAGCTCTACCCAGTCCTTCTCGCCCATCTCGACATCATCGAGCTTAGACTCCATACCGGCTGTGAAAGATACATCAACGATCTCGTTGAAGTTCTCTTCGAGCATATTGGTAACAAGTTTACCGAGGTCGGTAATAAGAAGGTTCTTACCTTCCTTCTCAACATATTTTCTGTCGAGAACCGTTGTGATGGTCTTGGAATATGTTGAAGGTCTTCCGATACCGAATTCCTCCATCGCCTTAATAAGAGATGCTTCGTTGTAGTGTGCGGGAGGCAGTGTCTGCTTAGCTTCGATCTTAGCTCCGAGGTTCTTAAGGACTGCACCCTCACTTACCTCTGGAAGAATAGCCTTGCCTTCCTCTGCCTTCTTATCGTCCTTAATGTCGCCGTATGCCGCAAGGAATCCGGGGAATACGACAGTCTCACCTGTTGCACGGAAGACATCGTCACCGCACTTGGCATCGATAGTAACTGTATTCGTTACTGCATCAGCCATCTGTGAAGCAAGGAATCTCTCCCAGATGAGCTTATAGAGCTTATACTGCTCATTAGTCAGAGATGACTTAATGGAATCGGGATTCAGATCAAAGTGTGAAGGTCTGATAGCCTCGTGTGCATCCTGAGCAGAATTCTTATTCTTAAACTTTCTGTCGTAAGGACAAACGAATTCCTTACCATACTTCTCCTTGATAAGTCCCTTTGATGCCGCGACTGCCTCATCAGAGATTCTTACGGAGTCTGTTCTTATGTAGGTAACGAGAGCGGTCTGGCCCTGTCCCTCGATGTTGACACCTTCATAGAGCTGCTGTGCAACTCTTGTAGTTGTTCTTGTTGTAAATCCGAGCCTTCTTGAAGCCTCCTGCTGCATCGTGGATGTAGTAAACGGAGGAGCGGGCTTTCTGGATCCGTTGCCCTTCTTTACGCTGAAAGCTTCAAGGTCGCTGTCCTTAACGCTGTTGTAGATCCTCTCGGCAACAGCCTTATCAGATACCTTACCGCCTTCGGGCTTAACGATCTCACCCTTCTCGAATGAACCATAATACTTAACAGTAAATGAATCCTTCTTAGCTCCGGGTGTAACTTCACAGGAAAGATTCCAGTAATCCTCAGGTACGAATGCATCGATCTCTGCATCCTTATCAAGTACCATTCTCGTTACTACAGACTGAACACGGCCAGCTGAAAGACCGGTTCTGATCTTCTTACAAAGAAGCGGGCTTAACTCATAACCTACAAGTCTGTCGAGGATTCTTCTTGCCTGCTGGGCATCGACAAGGTTCATGTCGATAGTTCTCGGATTATCGATAGCAGCCTGAACCGCCTTCTTAGTGATCTCGTTGAATGTAACTCTGCACTCTGAAAGAGGATCGATCTTCAAAGTCTTGGCAACATGCCATGCGATAGCTTCTCCCTCACGGTCCGGGTCGGTTGCGATATAGACCTGATCGGCCTGGGCAGCAAGAGCGATGAGCTCCTTCTTAACTTTTACATTCTTATCTATATATAAAGGCTTGAAGTCATTATCGACATTTACGCCAAGCGTCTTATCGGGAAGATCTCTGAAGTGACCTACCGTAGCCGTAACTTTATAATCGTGACCAAGATATCTTTCTATTGTCTTCGCCTTTGCAGGAGACTCAACAATTACAAGATTTTTTCCCATATTAAAACTTCACCGCTTTCATCGATTCAGTGTTTTACTATAGATTAACGACCGTGAATTGTCAAAACATATTTGCCTTTCTCATTCGCGATCTTCCCCTTCGTCTCGAGATTAGTAACCAATGCAGATAGAAACGAGAACGGTATTCCGAGACTGGTACAGATCTCATCTATATTCTTAGGTCTCTCCGAGATCTCATCACATATTATGCTGTCCCAGTCGTTCTCGTTAAGCTCTTCCGGATGCTCCTTGGCAAGCTCTCTTAAACTCTCTATATCAGGCTCTTCCCTGCATTCCTCATCCCCTATCTGACGCTTGACCTCCATGCATCTGCTGCCTGCGGCTTCATATATCCTCTCAAGAACAGTATCATCGTCAATAAGGACTTCTGCACCGTCTCTTAAGAGCATAAGACCGCCTATAGAGCCCTCGCAGTAGATACTGTTCGGAAGAACGAAGACATCTTTCCCCTGTGCCGCGGCGAATGAAGCGGTATGCAAGGTTCCGCTGAACATTCCTGCCTCCATGATAAGACACACATCAGACAGAGCGGATATAAGTCTGTTTCGCGAAGGAAAGTATTGCTTAATAACCTGCGTCCCCGGAAGAAGCTCTGATATCACTAGTCCGTTCTCGCATATCCTGTCATAGATATCAACATTCTGATAAGGATATACGACATCTACTCCGCCGGGAACGATAGCTATTGTCTTTCCCCCTGCATCAAGACAAGCTTCATGTGCCCTTCTGTCTATTCCGATCGCCATTCCGGACACGATGACAACGCCTTTCGAGCTGAGTTTCGCAGCAAACTCCTTTGTAGCATACAAGGAATATCTTCCCGGATCCCTGCTGCCGACGATACCGGCGGCGCCTTGGAATGTGACATTATTAAGCACATCAAGGTCGCCCTTTGCAAAGAACACCGGAGGCATACCGCTAAGTTCTTTCCACGACATAGGATACCTGTAATCCGTTCTGCCTATGATCTTTATGTCACTCTTCTCCATAACACAGACATAGTCATCGACTGCTTGTTTGATCCTGCTCCTTTTCTTAACCGCATCATCAAGTCTCGATACAGTTCTGTCAGTAAGAAAGTATTTCATCTTATCTTTGGCTATTACCGCGAGTTCACTTAGCACAGGAAAATCATCTCCTGTCACAGCACCCACTGCTCCAAGCTCATTCCATACCTGGTAATCGATATCTGTCAGGTTCCTTATGGCCGCATGCTCAAGAAGCCTTAAATCCTGTTCGTCCATATACAAGATCTCCTTTCCTGTAGATTCCCGCCTCAGCGACGTCAGACCTTAACATATCTTCTCTTCCGTCGAGATCCGCGATAGTCCTTCCTACCCTGAGAAGCCTGTTAAAGCCTCTGGCCGAGAATCCGGATGACTCGGCAATCTCAGCTGCGTGGTTTACCACATCTGACGATGCTCTGAAGATATCGGCATCGACATTACAGCAAGTCCCGTTAAAGACACCGTCGTGGAATCGTTTCTTCTGCATCTCCCATGCACCTTTGACGTAAGCCTTCATACGCTCATTGACCTTACGGTCTTCTCTTACAGCCGACTCTGCCATGTACTCTCCGGATATCGATCTCATCTCTGCCACAAGATCTATCCTGTCTTTGATCGGACCTGAGAGCTTTGCCATATAGTTGTTGATTACCTGAGGCGTACACGTACACCTTCGTCCCTCTTCATAGAGCATGCCGCATCTGCACGGATTACCTGCAGCCACGAACACGAACGACGCCGGGAAAGCGAAGTTCCTGCCGTCTTTGCTCATCCTGACAACATGATCCTCGAGAGGTACTCGTAAAGCCTCCATGACTTCTCTTTTGAACTCAAAGATTTCATCTGCAAACAACACACCGTGGTTGGCAAGAGCAAGCTCGCCCGGAAGAAGCTTACTTGGTATGCCGAGGATCCTTCCGCGGCTCATGCCGGGATAGATATATCGAAAAGGTCTTTTGTCACTTAAGACCAGTCCCTCCTCGGGATCATCCTTAAGACCTGCCGCTTCCATTATCGAATAGACATCTCCTATCTCAGGACCTTTAAGCGGCGGGAGTATGCCTGCAAGGATCTTGCCTGCCATCGTCTTACCGCAGCCGGGACTTCCGAGAAGCAGTATGTTGTGCATGCCCGCAGCCGCGATAAGAAGCGCTCTTACAGCTTTCTCCTGTCCTTTTACAGAAGAGAAATCAGGGACATCATCTTCATCCCCTCCTACTCCTTCGAGGCTGAAATGGACAGCATCATACTCACCGTCCACAAAGGCTTGGCGAAGTTCCGAGAGATGACTTACGGTCATAGCGGTAAGCCCTGCGCATCTTGCAGCATCGATCTCTTCAGACGGGATAAACACCATGTCGTAGTCATCTCCATCGATCCGCAGCCTTAACGATGCAGAAGGTGTTCCTTTAACTGTACCGTCCAGCATTATCTCTCCTGCTGCATACACGCGAAGACCCGGCTGGAACGGAAGCTGCCCCGATGCCATGAGCATACCCACAGCGATAGGAAGGTCGAAGCCCGTTCCTGATTTCTTGATATATGAAGGAGAGATAGAAGCCGTAATATGTCCCTTCGGCATAGTAAAACCCGATGCTATGAGTGCCGGCTGTATCCTCCCTCTGGATTCCCTGATAGAAGGATCACAGAGTCCTATCACGTCAAAAGACGGAAGGCCCGGAGTGATCGATACCTCTATCTGCGCATTTACTGAGGTCATACCATCCATGAAGGACGTATAGACCTTTACGATATTGACTTTCGAAGCCATGTCATATCCTCCTTGTTCTTATTCCGTATAACTACGATAGCAGGTCGGAAGGCTTTAAAAATCGACAATTGACTACAATTTTCGACAATTTCGACAAGGCTGCTCAACAAAGACAAATATGTGATACAATACATGCGTTTTAAAGAAGAATAATAATTAAGAGGTATTAATATGGAACTCGGAATAGTAGGACTTCCTAACGTTGGAAAGAGTACATTGTTCAATGCTATTACTAAGGCAGGAGCTGAATCGGCTAACTACCCCTTCTGCACTATCGAGCCTAACGTAGGTGTCGTTGCAGTACCTGATCACAGACTCGACGAGCTTGCCAAGATGTACAACCCTGAGAAGTACACACCGGCTGTCATCAAGTTCGTTGATATCGCAGGTCTCGTTAAGGGTGCGAGCAAGGGCGAAGGTCTCGGCAACAAGTTCCTCTCCAACATCAGAGAAGTTGATGCCGTAGTACACGTTGTTAGATGTTTTGACGATCCCGACGTAATTCATGTAGACGGAAGCGCTGATCCCGAGAGAGACATCGGCGTTATCAACCTCGAGCTTATACTCTCCGACCTTGAAGTTATGGAGAAGAGAATCGACAGAACAAAGAAGATGATGAAGGGCGGCGATAAGTCCTATCAGGCTGCTCTTGATGTATACGAGAAGATCTATGCTGCACTTGAGAAGGAGCAGCTTGCAAGATCAGTAGAGCTCGATGCAGACGAGATGGAATTCACAAAGGATCTCCAGCTCATCACAATGAAGCCTGTTCTTTACTGCTGCAACATCAAGGAAGAC
>JAEEGL011370313.1_pt1 | contig 24630 bp, 21 predicted proteins | sample 9134231 | NCBI WGS metagenome assembly JAEEGL01 (sample SAMN16246548, study PRJNA631951) | gut metagenome | biome: gut microbiome; feature: rumen; material: fiber-attached | host: Bos | place: Iran: Karaj | collected 2018-10
GCAGGAAAAGAAACCGGCAGGAACGGGAAATACTCCGCGCCTGGCGATCCGGTATTTCGGCCATGCCGACGATGAGGGATATAAGAGACTTCTGGCTACGTGCTCGTACTTCCACGGAAGTGTGCCTGTGTATGTGGCGCTTCCGAAGGAGAAGAGAAATGTGCGTCTTTCCGCGGAGTACAGTATCGAGTGGAGCCGTGAGGTCTGCAATATACTCATAGGTCAATTCGGCATCGAAAATGTTTCCCTGTTCTGATAGCTTTGGTATAATACAGGATATAAATCTAGGAAAGTAAACGGCGAATACCAATGGCGGCTCGCTGAGGAGAAGGAATATGTTTGAAGAATACACCAACGGCAATCTGCCGAATCTCAAGGAAATGAAAGCCAAGAACTACGCGGAGATCGACCTCAGCCAGGAACCTGAAATAAGAGGCATTGGTATCCTGACATCCGGCGGTGATGCTCCGGGTATGAATGCGACGATCCGTGCGGTTGTTCGTGCCGGTACGAAGGCCGGATTTAAGATGATGGGTGTTACCCGCGGCTATCACGGACTGTGGAAGGGTGAAGTTAAGGAACTCGGCCACAGAGATGTTTCCGAGACACTGCAGCGCGGCGGTACTTTCCTCATGACTGCAAGATCGAAGAGCTTTGAGACACCGGCCGGTGTTCTGCAGGGCGCAAAGATGTGTAAAGTATTCGGCATCGACTGCCTGGTCGTTGTCGGCGGTGACGGTTCCTTCAAGGGTGCCAGAGACCTCGCAAGACTCGGCATTCCGGTAATCGGTATCCCGGGCACGATCGATAACGATATTGCCTGCACACAGTACACCATCGGTTATGACACCGCGATGAATACCGCGATGGAAGCAATCGACAAGCTCCGCGATACGGCATCTTCCCACGAGCGCTGCAGCGTTATCGAGGTTATGGGCCGTCACGCAGGTTATATCGCACTGAACGTAGGTATCGCGACCGGTGCGGAGATCATTCTCCTTCCGGAAGTTCCGTGGGACATGAAGGAAGTCATCAAGACGATCCTTGACTGCAGAAATAAGGGCAAGCGCCACTACATCGTTATCGTAGCAGAGGGCGCCGGTGATGCGACTGAGATCGCCAAGCAGATCGAAGATGCGACGGAGATCGAATCCCGTCCGACGATCCTCGGTCACCTGCAGAGAGGCGGAAGCCCGACACTTCGCGACCGTACGATGGCAAGCCTTATGGGTGTCCGCGCGATCGAGTGCATCAAAGATAAGAGATTAAACCGTCTCGTGGTCTACAGAAATGGTGAGATCACAGATGTAGATATCGAAGAAGGTCTGTCCATGAAGAAGAGTATTTCTCTGGACGAAGTAGAAAGATCGAAGCTTCTTTCCTAAGAGACAGGGAGCGTCATTTCTTACGGCGAATCAGACTTCTTCGAGGAAAAAGAGGAGTCTATGTATACAACTTTTGAAGAGGAGGCGAAGCGGAAGCTAGTCCGCGGCCGTTCTCTTTCCATACTGGAATATGACAAAATATTAGACCGTCTGGTCAATCACGCTCGTACGATATACGGGCGTGAACTTTGCTATGGGCTGGTCCCGACGTCGGACCTTCCGCTCGTGAAAGAGTGGCAGAAGGAGACGGAGGATGCCCTTGAGTTCCTGGTAAAAGAAGGTTCTCTTCCGCTCGGAGGAGTCAACGACATCCGTGATGCGGTGCGCTTCTCGGATACAGGAACGACCCTTTCCATGAAGCAGCTTCTGTTCATCGCGCAGTTCCTGCGTGCGGTGGAGCGTCTGTCGCAGGTGAAGGTCGACTGGCTCCGCGTAGAGCCGCAGGATCACTGTCTTTTCCGTGAGATCCGGCAGCTCATGCCGCTCGAGTCTCTTGAGAAAGAGATCTCGATGTCCATTAACGGCGAAAACGAGATGAACGACCGTGCCAGCAATGAGCTTTATAACATCCGCCGTCAGATCAGGGATGCGCAGAGCAGCATCCGTGAGATCCTGGAGCGGTTGATAAGAAAGAATCCGGCGGCTCTTCAGGACCAGCTGGTCACGATGCGTGACGGCCGCTACTGCGTACCGGTCAAGCCCGAGAAGAAGGGCGAAGTCCCGGGCGTCGTGCATGATACTTCCGCATCCGGTCAGACACTGTTCATCGAACCTATGGCTGTTGTCGAACTCAATAACAAGATCCGCGAGTGGACCGCGGCCGAGCAGGAGGAGATCAACCGCATCCTCGGTATCCTGACCGGAAAAGTCGGAATCAGCAAGAATGAGATCCTTTCGGATATCGCGCTCGTCGGACATATCGATTTTATGCAGGCAAAAGCACAGTTCGCGCTCGAACTTGAAGCGTCAAAGCCGATCATGAACGATGACGGCAGGATCGTGCTTCTTAAGGCACGTCACCCCCTGATCGATAAGGACAGAGTCGTACCGATCGACTTTGCGGTCGGTACAGATTACAGGACACTCGTCATCACCGGTCCGAACACTGGCGGTAAGACGGTGTCCCTTAAGACCTGCGGCCTGATCTCTCTCATGGCGATGGCGGGGCTTTTCGTACCGTGTAAGGAAGAATCTGAAGTCTCCACATTTACCAAAGTGCTGGCAGATATCGGTGACGAGCAGAGCATCGAGCAGAGCCTGTCAACGTTCTCTGCGCACATGACGAATCTCGTACAGATCTTAAAGCTCACGAAGCCGACGACACTGGTACTGGTCGATGAGCTCGGATCCGGAACAGACCCGACGGAGGGTGCGGCGCTGGCGATCGCGATCCTCGATGAGTGCAGAAAGAAGGGCGCGGTCACTGTCGCTACCACACACTATAAGGAACTCAAGGCTTATGCGGTCGAGCAGGAAGGTGTCGAGAACGCCTGCTGCGAATTCGATACCGAGACACTATCCCCGACGTACCGTCTCATGATCGGTCTTCCGGGTGTCAGTAATGCGTTCGTTATCTCGAGAAAACTCGGTCTGTCACCGAAGATCATCGAGAATGCGCAGAGCATCCTTTCCGAGGAGAGTCTGAAAGTTGAAGAACTTCTGTCTTCGGCGGAGCGTCATAACCGTGAGAGTGAGAAACTCGAGCAGGAGATCGCGGCACTGCGTGATGAGATCCAGAAGCAGAAGGAAGATCTCGAGAATCAGAGAAAGAGTATCGAGAAGGAGAGAAAGAGAGTCCTCGCGCAGGCCAGGGAAGAGAAGCAGGAGATGCTCGAGGAAGTTCTCGAGAAAGCGGATAAGATCCTCGACGAGATCAAGGAGATCCAGAAAATGGAGAACTCCCACGATGCCGAGAGAAAGATCCGTCAGATCCGCAACAACCTGCGTGCCGGTCTTTCCGATATCGATGCGGAAGGTGATGACGACGAAGAGGTCAAGGAGATCCCCGGAGAGAAGCCGGATAAGATCAGAGAAGGCGGGCTCTACTACTCGCCGGCGCTGGATGTCACCGGCATCGTCATTAAAGGTCCGGATCGGGCCGGCAACTGCATCCTTTCTTCCGGTGCACTGAAGCTTACCGTCGCTGCGGATTCCCTGCGCTATCCGAAGAAGGAAGAGGTGAAGAAGAGTGCCGTCCGTTCGCGAAAAGAACCGCGCCGCACATCTACTTCTTCTGCCGACAAGATCCGTCTGTCGAAGAAGTCTTCCATGATGCCTGAAGTGCAGCTTCTCGGAATGACTGTAGACGAGGCACTTCACACGCTCGACAGATATCTCGATGACTGCGTGATCAGTAACATCGAGAATGTCCGTATCGTACATGGTAAAGGCACGGGTGCTCTTCGGTCCGCGGTGGACCAGTTCCTGAAGAAGGATAAGCGTGTACGCACATACCGCCTCGGCACATTCGGCGAGGGTGAGGACGGCGTCACGATCGCGGAGTTGAGATAAAGGAACTCCGCCCCGGTAGTGAAAAACTATTTAATCTTTTGAAACTCAAAACAATTTCGTGATATACTTCTTCTCAGATGGCAACAAAATCATCTGGGAAGAGGTATTTTACTATGAAAAAGTCAGTAATAGCGGCAGTGCTCGCAATGTCAGTGCTTTTCTGTGCGTGCTCGAAAAAGACTTCCGAATCTTCAACTGAAAGTGAAACAACGGCGTCTTCTTCCGAGACATCTGCAACCACTTCGGAAAAAGAAACGGAAACGTCGGCAGAACCGACAGATACGTCAAAAGTTGACCCGGTCTCTTACGATGCTCCGGCATTTAAAAAGGTCGGCTATCTTTCTTATGAGATCGAGAAGGAAGAAGCGTTTACCTTCCTTTCTAAGGATTTCTCGAGTGAAGACATCTCGGGATATAACTGCATCGAGTTCTATTATGGTTTCAGCGGTCTGCCGGTCTTCTCCGGAGATAACGCAGGAAAGATCAATGAGGCGGTGAAGGAAGACTACGAAAAGATCATCCCGAACGCCAAGGAGTATCTCGAGGGCCGCAAGAAGGAATATGCGGAAAAACTCGGAAATGAACCCTACGAAATCGCGGAAGAAGAGAATCTTCTCCCGGTCGTTCTCCGCGCGGACGAGAGAATCACTACAGTCTATTATCCGCTCCCGCTGAATCAGGATAATGAAAAGGAACTGAGCTCTAAGAATCTGATCAACTACGATACGGCGACAGGAAAACAAATTGCTCTTTCCGATGTGGTCAAGGATAAGGCCCGCCTTGTCGAGTTGGCGAAAGAACAGATCATGGCAAATCTGACAGAGTATGATTTAGAGACGATCAAGGAAACAGATGTTCTGGCCGCGCTGAATGCGGATGATGTTCCTTTTACGATAGATTATTCCGGCATCACTGTTTATTTCGATCAGACGATTACCAGAAGTTTCTCGTATGCGCCTGCACATATCGCCTACATCGGCAACGAAGATGTTCTGAATGGTGAATACTTCGATTCACTTCCCGAGAACTATGTTCTTCACATCTCTCCGAACGTGGATTTCTACTGGGATCTGGACGGGGATGGAAAGACCGAGATGATCTGTGTTGATATTGATCTGGGAAAGCAGTACTACGAGATGGGTTCTTTTACCGTCAAGATCGATGATCAGGAAACAAAAGTAGATACATCAAGCTCCAACGGAGACGAATCAGCAGATACGCTCATGCTTATCCATACACACGGAAAGAATTTCCTCTATATCTGGGTCGGCGGCGAAGATGACCGCATGGCGATCGACATCTTCGAGATCGTCGGAAAGAATGTCGAGCAGAAAGACGGTGCCGGAAAGTGGAAGATAGCTCCGTGGGAGAATTTCGATCCGGATCATGTAGAACTTGTTGATGAAGTTTATGTAGTCGGACTCAAAACTTATTCGGCTGTCTATCACATCGATGATCAGGGTATGCCGGTCACGGATGATGAAACGGTATCACTTGTCAGCTATTACGGACAGATCTTCCCCTGCCTTAAGAAGGAGCTGAAAGTCGATCAGGTCGATCCGGAAACACTTGAGAAGACGGGTTCCGTTACGCTTAAGGCGGGAACGAGTCTGTGGCCGGTATTAACGGACAGAAAAGGCAAAGCAGACAAATCCTTCGAGGTGTTCAAGGTGATAGACAAGGATCAGACAAAAGAGGTCTATGTCCGTGTGGATCTGAGCTATGATGCAGACGAGTGGGAAGCTAAGCTTGACGGAGCAGCACTGGAAGACGTTTTCGTCCGCGTATTCAGAGGCGCCTGATCTGCTTTCCTGAAAGATAGATGCGCTTATACCGGGTCTATCTTGAAGTGGTCAATTCCTATAAGAAATGGTATTCTAATGTTCGGGTGGTGTGATCTCACACCATCCGAATTCTCTTTATATGAGGAAATGAAATGAGCGAAGATACTAACAAAAAAGTGCGCCTGTATGTTTTTGTCGGCGCATATGGCAGCGGCAAGTCCGAGGTATCGGTCCACTTTGCCCATATGCTGAAGCAGGAAGACCCGTCGGCAAAGGTCATGCTGGCGGACCTTGATATCGTGAATCCGTATTACCGTTCGGCGGATGCGAAGGATTCACTCGAGGCGGAGGGCATCCACGTGATCGTGCCGGAGTACGCGAATACGAACGTTGATGTGCCGGCGCTCTCGGGCGAAGTCTATTCCGCCTTCGATATGCCGGATACTGTCGCGGTCTTTGACATCGGCGGCGAGGATCTGGGCGCGCGCGTTCTCGGCGCGATGCTCAGCCGTTTCCAGAAGATCGAGTATCGTGTCTTTATGGTCGTAAATGCGTTCCGTCCGTTTACTTCGGATCCGGAGGGCATCCGCCAGATGTGCGCGGAGCTTTCGGAGGCGGCACGTCTTCCGATCTCGGGATTCATCAACAACTCGAACCTTCTCGAGGATACGACGGAGGAAGAACTCATCGAGGGCGAGCAGGTCGTTCTTGAGGCGTCGAAGCTCACGGGCATCCCGCTCGTGTACCAGACGGGCCTTGATAATGTGCTTCCGGAGTCCTGGAAAGAGAAGACTCCGGCCGGTATCCCGGTCCTCCGCATGGATCGTAAGGTACTGTATACATATTAAACTGCGGGAAAAGCACTTGTACTTGGGGATGAGTGCTTTTCGGGAAGATATTGAAGACAACAGGAGGGTAACAGAATGCCGGGTGGAAATCTAACAATCATCGGTCTTTGCGTCGCGGGCGGACTTCTCGCAGTACTGGGAATTGTCGGGATGGTTCATAAGGCTAGAAAGGCTTTTCGCAATTCACTTCTCGGACAGATCTATAACGGTGTCAAGAATGAAGTTGCGGAAGGGAAAGTGGGTCCGGAGGATTTCTCCATGAAACAGGAGCTGGCGACCCCGAAGTCAGTGTCGGATCTGTCGACGGCGCTCATTCCGAGGATCAACAAGGACTTCCCGGACTTAAGTGTTGCCCAGATGCAGAGTGCGGCACAGGCAGTGCTCGTCAAGAGCCTCGATCTGCTGACCGATATGACGACTGCGGGCAACGGCGATACGATCGACCGTATCCAGACACAGCTGGCAGCATGCGGCATCGGAGTAACGCGTTCTCTGTCCGAAGAACTGTGGCATAAAGTGGGCTCGGCCAGGTCCGAAGGCAAATCTCTGATTTACCGGGATATAATTGTCCACAAGAGCGGAATTAACGCGTACGAAAAGTCAAATTCGGCGGTGGAAATCACCTTCCAATATTCGTTACAATGTTTGCAATACCAAGAAAGAAATGGTAAATTTATATCAGGCAATCGAGCGACTCCGACGCAGAGCCGGTACAACGTAAAAGTGATCAATATCCTTGACGCTGACAGGCTTCAATCGGAAGACATTAAGGGAGTAGGTTTCACCTGTCCTCATTGCGGCGCCCCGGTAAGACACCTCGGTTCAGATGTCTGTGAATTCTGCGGTACCGCAATCAAAACAGTTGATATGCGAATCTGGCTTGTCGATAAGTTGATCGAGATCTGAGTATTTTTTCTTGTAGGGAGGAGATTACAATGGGATTAATTAAAGCTGCATTTCAGGCTGTTGGCGGAAACTTAAGAGATCAGTATCTTGAGTTCTTTACATGCGACTCACTGGGACAGGAAGTACTTCTTCGTCGTGGTGCGAAGGTCATGCGTAACGGCAGCAACAAGGGTGACGCGGAGATCATTTCCAATGGTTCCAAGATCGCAGTTCCGGAGGGAACCGCTCTTATCTTAGTAGATAATGGCCGTGTTGTTGACTTTACAACTGAGCCCGGTATGTATACATGGGATACATCCTCTGCTCCGACATGTTTTGGAACAAGCGGATTCCTTGACGGCGTAAAGAAGTCCTGCGGTGACATCTGGAACCGTATTAAGGCAGGTGGCGAGGCTCTTACTCAGCAGAGAGTATACTTCGTTAACATGCTCGAGATGGTTGATAACAAGTTCGGTACAGCGGCTCCGCTTCCGTACGATGATCCGACATATCGTGGTATCTACATCAGAATGAATGGTACATTCTCCTTCAAGATCGTAGATCCGGTTACATTCTTCAAGAACATTGCAGGTAACGTTGCCGGCGAGTATCGCCGTGACGAACTGATGGGCAAGAATGGCCAGCCCGGTCAGGCTAAGGCTGAGTTCCTGATGTACCTCGGCGAAGCTCTCAATAAGATGGGGGCCGGCGGAGAAGAAGTTCAGTACAACAGACTTCAGAGCCAGCAGGTCAAGCTCGCTAAATACATGAACGAAGTTCTGGATGAGGATTGGCTCCAGGGCCGTGGTATGATCGTTGAGAAAGTAGCAGTTATGTCTGTTACACCTGACGATGAGTCCAGAAAGAGAATCGAGGCTATGGACGATGGTCTCATGTTTGGTAACAACCCGAACATGGCAGCCGGTTACCAGATCAAGGGTTCTGTCGATGCTATGAAGGATGCTGCTAACAACCCCGCAGGTGCAGGCAACACTATGATGGGCGTTGGTATCCTCGGCGGATTCAACGGCAGCGCTATGAACCCGGGCAACCAGGGTATGGCATTCCTCCAGCAGCAGCAGATGATGCAGCAGCAACAGCAGATGCAGCAGCAGGCAGCGGCTCCGGCAGCAGCAGGCTGGACATGCGCTTGCGGCGCAACCGGTAACCAGGGCAAGTTCTGCGCTGAGTGCGGTAAGCCGAAGCCGGTAGAGGATGCTGGCTGGACATGTGCTTGTGGCGCAACCGGCAACAAGGGCAAGTTCTGCTCCGAGTGCGGTAAGCCGAAGCCGGCAGACAATGCAGGCTGGACATGCAGCAACTGCGGTGCTACAGGTAACACCGGTAAGTTCTGCGGTGAGTGCGGCAAGCCTCAGGCTTAATCTTCAAAAGCTGGCAATTGAATTGCGAAGACCGTCTCTTCGGAGACGGTCTTTTTTTGTCTGCAGTTGCCGCGGCGGATGAGTGCTTTTCGCGCGGCAGTGGAAAGATCGATTAGCCGGACGGGTTATTGACAGGAATTATTCTTCCTGTTACCATCAAACCAATAACATAAGAAAAGCATTGACGGAAAAGAGTAGTCCGCAGGCAATCATCCAGAGAGAGCGACGTGAAGCTGAAAGCCGCTTATGAGGATCGCGAACGAAAACCATTCCCGAGCTGTAAGGCTGAACCCTAAGTAAGCGTTACCGTATGTCTGCGTTAAAGGCTAGGATTTGTTGGAATCTGAAGTGAAAAGTTAAGGTGGAACCGTGCTATCAGGCACCCTTAAAGATCGTTATAGGTCTTTTCGGGTGCTTTTCTTATGTTGTTGCGAACATACACCTATTGATTAATGCAAAGGAGGCAACACACATGAAGATTTTATTGAATGATCAACAGGTACACGAGGCGGATTTTGAGAGCAAGGAAGGCAAAAAGGCTTTCTGGCATACGAGCGCGCATGTGCTGGCGCAGGCGGTCAAGCGCCTGTATCCGGAGGCGAAGTGCGGCATCGGCCCTGCGATCGAGAACGGATTCTACTATGACTTTGACTTCGGTTTCCCGTTCACGGATGAGCACCTTGCGGCTGTGGAAGCGAAGATGAAGGAGATCGTCAAAGAGTCGCTGATCCTTCAGGTATATGACATGTCCAAGGATGAGGCGTATGCCTACATGAAGGAGAGAAATGAATCTTACAAGATGGAACTGATCTCGGAGATCCCGGATGAGGAGAGGATCACGTTCTATAAACAGGGAGACTACGCCGAGTTCTGTGCGGGTCCGCATATCTCCAATGTGAGCTTTATAAAGGCAATCAAGCTCCTGTCCGTGGCCGGCGCTTACTGGCGCGGCAGTGAGAAGAACCCGATGCTTACGAGGATCTATGGTATCTCGTTTCCGAAGGCATCGATGCTCGAGGAGTATCTCAAACAGCTTGAGGAGGCGAAGGCCAGGGATCACAGAAAGCTCGGAAAAGAACTGGAGCTTTTTGCGCTGATGGAAGAAGGTCCGGGACTTCCTTTTTACTTCCCGAAGGGACTTCTTCTTAAGAACCTTCTGATCGACTACTGGAGAAAGGTCCATGAGCGTGAGGGGTACGAGGAGATCAGTACGCCGATCATGCTGATGAGGACGCTCTGGGAAAAGTCCGGTCACTGGGACCATTACAGGGAGAATATGTACACGACGAGTGTTGACGATACGGACTACGCGATCAAGCCCATGAACTGTCCGGGCGGTATGCTGGTGTATAAGTCGAAGCAGCACTCCTACAAGGAATTCCCGATGAGGGTCGGCGAGCTCGGTATCGTTCACCGCGCCGAGAAGTCCGGTACGCTCCACGGCCTGATGCGCGCACGATGCTTCACGCAGGATGATGCGCACATCTTCATGAGAGAGGATCAGGTGATGTCGGAGATTCAGGGTGTCATGCGTCTGATCGATGAGTTCTACGAGCGCTTCGGATTTAAGTATGAGATCGAACTGTCCACGAGACCGGAAAACTCGATCGGCAGTGATGAGGAGTGGGATCTTGCGATCGCGTCGCTAAAGGCTGCGGTGGAGAGCGTCGGAAAACCTTACGCGATCAACGAAGGTGACGGTGCTTTTTACGGACCGAAACTCGACTTCCATATCCGGGATTCCATTGGAAGAATGTGGCAGTGCGGCACGATCCAGCTCGACTTCCAGCTGCCGCAGAGATTTGACCTTGATTATATCGGGCAGGACGGTGAGAAGCACAGACCGATCATGCTGCACCGCGTGGTTTTCGGATCGATCGACCGTTTCATCGGCATCCTGATCGAGCACTATGCCGGCAAGTTCCCGGTGTGGCTGTCGCCGGTGCAGGCGAAGATCCTGCCGGTGTCGGATAAGTATCTGGAGTATGGGAAGTCCCTCTCTTCGGAACTCCGCGAGGCGGGTGTCCGTGTGGAGCTTGACGAGTCCGACGAGAAGCTCGGCTATAAGATCCGCGCGGCAAAGATGGAAAGAGTGCCGTATATCCTCGTGGTCGGTGAGAAGGAGGCGTCGAATCACTCCGTGTCAGTAAGAAGCCGCGATCTCGATCCCGATCAGCAGGACCTCGGCGGAATGGCCGTGGAGATTTTTGTGGAGAGGATCAGGGAAGAAGCTGCGGAGTGAGTGCTTTTCGCGCAGTGGAAGAAAAAGAAGGGACTGTCTCGCTTGAGGCAGTCCCTGTTGTTTGCTATTTAATTGTAGGATGCGCTATATAGAAGCTCAGCAGTACTTGGTTACGCTCTCGGGAAGAACGTCGGCAGCACGGCTGCAGATAATTGTCGCTGTAATCTTGTCTCCCAGGAATTTGTCAAACTTCTCGAGGAAAGCTGCAAATCTCTCATAATCTGTTTCGCCTGTAATCTTGAGGATGCTGTCTACATAGATATGTGTGACGTCGTAGTCCTTGGCACAAATACCTGCTACGAAACTTAAGAACTGTTCAAAACCTTCAACCGGGTACTCATCGAGGTCCACGAGACGGACTCTGTACTTAAGAAGACGGTCGAGGCGGTGTCCGCGCTGAATGCACACGATATTGTTATCTGTGGTGGCCTGCTCGTTAATATCCTCTACGAGCTGCGCTGTTTTTCCTGTTCCCTTTTCTCCTGCAATTACCTTTATCATTGGCATCATCTCCTTGTTTTGTTGATTATCCAACGCCTTGTTTTGGATTACTTATATTCTACATGATAACTTGGATAATTTGAATAGTGATTAGGTGAAAAAGAAAATGAAAATTGTGTAAATAAAACAAAGGAGAAGAGAATGTAGCGATTTCTATTATATTTCTTATAAAAGCACTGAAAAGCATTGCATTCTCTTGTTAATAGTGTTAACATACTACTGCTAGAACAGAGTTGACAATGAGAGTGGGTCTTGGCCCGCTCTTTTGTTTATCGAAAGAAACGGAGCCCGGCATGGCAGGAAGATCTAAAGTAGCACAGGAAGCATATGATATTGCGGAACCGATCGTACGAGAACTCGGTTTCGATCTTGTGGACTGCGAATACAAGAAAGAGGGACAGTACTACTTCCTTCGTATCTTCATCGACAAGCGCGGCGGTATCTCGATCGAGGACTGCGAAGCAGTTTCCCGTGAGGTGGATGCGGCACTTGAGGGCAAGCTTCATGCGGATCCGGACTATTTCGAAGTCTCTTCGCCCGGCGCGACACGCCCCTTTTCCTCGCTTTCGGACTATGTCCGTCATGAGGGAGAGGAGATCGAGGTTTCACTCTTTGCTCCGATCGACGGCAGCAAGCACATTGAGGGGATCATCGAGAGTGCGACGGAAGAAGAGCTGGTACTTGCGGTCGGAGAAGACCAGATCCGTCTGGAATGGGACAAGATCGCCAAGGCACAGAGAACATTACGGTTTTAATTTTGGCAACAAAACGCGATAAAGGAGAGAGTTTATGAAAAACGAAGAACTGTTGCAGGCCATTCACGCACTGGCAAAGGAAAGAGGCATCGACGAGGAAGTGCTTTTCGAAGCGATCGAAGAAGCGATCGTAGCGGCTTTTAAGAGAGAGTTCTCTGACGCCAAGCAGAATGAGCAGGTATTTGCGGAGATCGACCGTGAGACCGGTGATATGTATGTCTACGAAGTCGTAGAAGTTGTCTCTGAGGTCACCAACCCGAAGACACAGATCTCCCTCGCGGAAGCCAAAGAGATCGACCCGGACCTCGAAGAGGGCGATACCATCGAGATGACCATCGACGTAGAGTCTCTCGGACGTCTGGCTGCAGGTGCTGCAAAGGCTGCAATCAGCAAGAAACTTCGTGATACAGAGAATGACAGAATCCAGTCCGAGTTCTCCGACAAGATCGGCGAACTGGCAAGCGGTGTTATCCAGAGATCCGATAACCGTTTCGTATTCGTAGACATCGGCCGTGCCGAGGCTACCCTCCCGAGACAGGAGCAGGTCAAAGACGAGGATTATTCCTTTAATAAGAGAATGAAGTTCCTCATTCTCCGCGTTGAGACACAGAAGGAGCGTCCGGTGATCATCGTTTCCAGAAGTCACCCGAACCTCGTTAAGAAGCTCCTCGAGAAGGAAGTTCCGGAGATCCACGACGGTATCGTCGAGATCGTATCTGTTGCCCGTGAGGCCGGCTCCCGTTCCAAGGTTGCAGTTATCTCCCGTGATCCGGACGTAGATCCGCTCGGCGCATGCGTTGGACAGAGAGGCGCACGTATCCAGGCAATCATGGACGAGCTCGGCAACGAGAAGATCGATGTTATCGCATATTCCGATGATCCGGCAGTATACATCAGCAACGCACTCTCTCCGGCAAAGGTTGAGCGTGTAGATGCAGAGATCATCACCAACGAGGATGGCACACAGGAGAAGAACGCTCAGGTAGTTGTACCGGATCAGCAGTATTCCCTGGCAATCGGCCGTTCCGGTCAGAACGTACGTCTTGCTGCAAGACTTACAGGCTGGAAGATCGATATCAAGAGCACATCCCAGTTCCAGCAGATGGTTCAGAACGATTTCGTTGCGAACTTTACTGTTGCGGATGACGAAGGTTCCGAGGCCGGCGAAGAGGCATAAGGAAAGACGGGAAAGGCACAGGCATGGCGAAGAAGATACCGATGAGAATGTGTGTGAGCTGCAAAGAGCGGTTCGCCAAGAAGGATCTGATCCGGATCGTAGCATCCGCGGATGGATCCGTGCAGGTTGATCCGACGGGAAGACTTCCCGGAAGAGGCGCTTATGTATGCCATAACCCGGAGTGCATGAAGAAAGCAGTCGAACACTCGCAGTTCGACAGAGGACTTCACCGCAAGGTGGATCCCGATACGATCCGGCCTGAGCTGGATAAGATGAAGGAGGCTGATCCGAAAGCATGAAGAAGGATCGGCCGGTGACGAAAGAAAGGATACTGAGTTCGGTCGGATTATCGTTCCGCGCAGGTATCCTGACATCCGGTTTTGACGCCTGCGAGCTGGCGATGCGCTCCGGAGCCGCGGAACTTCTGATCCTGTCAGAAGACGGGTCCGGGAAGCAGAAGGAGAAACTCGCAAGAGTCGCTAAAGACGAAGACGTTGAGTGTCGGACATTTGCGACGGCGGAGGAACTGGGAAGAGCGATCGGGAAAGATCAGAGGATCGCGATCGTGATATTAGATCAGGGAATGGGAAAGAAGCTTCTGACCTTGATCGATGAACTCGGAAGAATTGAAAAGTCCGCGGAAGGTGCGGAATAAACAGGAGGAAACGATGGCAGAAAAAGAGAAGAAAACAGCTAAGACGGAAGATTCTATCGAGACAAAGGTTGAATCATCGGTTCCGCAGAAGACTGTGAGTGGTATTTCGGGAACGAAGACCCTTCGCGTCGGCCGTGTCAACAAGAAGGCCAAGAAACCTCCGGTAGAAGAGGGTGCCGCGGCTCCGGCCGAGAAAGAGGCTGCTCCGGTAAAAGAACCGGAAGCAGTAAAGGAAACTGCCGCTCCGGTCAAGGAGGAAGCTCCGAAGAAGACCGCTGCGAAGACAGTGAAGAAAGAAGAACCGAAAGTCGAGAAGGCTCCGGTGAAGAAGGCTGCGCCGAAGGAAGAGAAGGAAGAGAAGGAAGCTGCTCCGGCAAAGGAAGTTAAGCCTGCGCCGAAGGCAGAAGCTCCGAAGAAGGAAGAAGCGGAGGCTCCGGCAAAAGAAGAACCGAAAGCTAAGGCTCCGGAAGCTCCGGCGAAAAAGGAGGAAGCTGCTCCCGTGAAGGAAGCTCCGAAGCTCTCCTCCGCAGTTGTAAAAGCACCATCCGCAGGTTACACCCGCGAGACGTCTACATTCGTTCGTCCGAAGGACGGCGGCAGATCCGGTGGATACCAGGGCGGACAGAGAAACGGTTCTTTCCACTCTGACAGACCGCAGGGCGGACGTCCGAACAACGGCGGGTTTAACGGCCAGAGAGGCGGAAACCGCGGCGGATTCGGCGGTGGTTTTGCCGGTAAGGATAAAGACGACGACGATATCTACAACAATAACAGAAACCAGCCGAAGAGATCTTCCAAGCCGAAGCAGGAACTCCCGCCGGAGGCAACAAAGGAGAAGGCTAACTTTGCTGCCCGTGATGCTTATGAGAAGAACAGAAAGGATCCGAAGGCAGATTCTAAGAAGGACAGCCAGAAGTCCTCTTCGATGAACAACGACCGCAGATCCGGTAACAAGCGTACGAACCAGTTTACCGGTAATGCATCTGATATCCTCTCCAATGATGAGGCTCTCGATTCGATGTACATGGGCGGCAAGGGTAAGAAGAAGGTGAAGCGCCAGTCTTTCGTGGCGGCACCGGTCGTTAAGCCCCAGCTGACACACGTTGAACTCCCGCCGTTCATCACGGTTAAGGATCTTGCGGATGGTCTCGGAAAGAGATCCGCAGACGTTATCAAGACACTTATGATGATGGGTATGCTGGTTACACTGAACCAGGAACTCGATTACGATACAGCAGCTCTTGTTGCCGGCGAGTACGGCATTACGACTGAGCCGATCGTGGAGGTTACAGAAGAAGATATCCTCTTCGATGAAGGTGAAGATAACGAAGAGAACATGAAACCGCGTCCGCCGATCGTTGTTGTCATGGGTCACGTTGACCATGGTAAAACTTCGCTCCTCGACAAGATCCGTTCGACTTCCGTAGTTAAGGGCGAGGCCGGCGGTATCACACAGCATATCGGTGCTTACACCGTCCGCTGCAAGGGCCGTCAGATCACCTTCCTCGATACTCCGGGTCACGAAGCATTTACTACGATGCGTGCCCGTGGTGCTCAGGTAACGGATATCGCGATCCTTGTTGTTGCTGCAGATGACGGTGTCATGCCGCAGACAGTTGAGGCGATCAACCACGCTCGTGCCGCAAATACTGAGATCATCGTTGCAATTACGAAGATCGATAAGGTCGGCGCGAATATTGATAAGGTTAAGCAGGAGCTCGCCACACATGACCTCCTTCCGGAAGAGTGGGGCGGATCCACGATCATGGTTCCGGTATCCTCTAAGTCCGGTGAAGGTATCGACGAACTCCTTGAGATGGTTCTTCTTACCGCGGATGTTATGGAACTTAAGGCTGACCCGAAGCGTCAGGCAAAGGGTACAGTCATCGAGGCCAAGCTCGATAAGAACAGAGGTCCGGTTGCGACAGTGCTCGTCCAGCGCGGTACTCTCCGTTCCGGTGATACTCTTGTTACAGGTCCGATCTTCGGTCACATCCGTGCGATGTACGACGAGAACGGTGCTGCCCAGAAAAAGGCCGGCCCGTCCGTTCCGGTCGAGATTCTGGGTCTTCCGGAAGTACCGGAAGCCGGCGAGACATTCTATGCCGTAACCGATGAGAAGATGGCAAGACAGCTCGTTGAGAAGCGTCGTATCAAGCAGAGAGAAGAACAGCTGCACAAGTCTTCGAGAATGACTCTCGAGAATCTGTCGCAGGTACTTGCCGAGGGCGAGATCAAGGATCTCAACCTTATCATCAAGGCAGACGTTCAGGGTTCCGTCGAGGCGGTCACCCAGTCTCTCGAGAAACTCACCAACGAGGAAGTCCGCGTCAAGGTTATCCATGGCGGTGTCGGTACGATCACCGAGTCCGACGTTACGCTGGCTGATGTATCCAATGCGATCATCATCGGCTTTAACGTCCGTCCTTCTGCGATCGTTGTCGAGCAGGCCAAGGAAGTCGGCGTAGATATCAAGCTCTACAGCGTTATCTATAATGCGATCGAAGATATTGAGGCCGCTATGCGCGGTATGCTCAAGCCGCAGTTTGAGGAAGTCGTTCTCGGTCACGTCGAGATCCGTCAGACCTTCAAGGTATCCTCTGTCGGTACGATCGGTGGTGCTTACGTTAAGGATGGTAAGGTCCTGCGTACATCTGAAGTACGTGTCGTAAGAAACGGCATCGTTGTTCACCAGGGCAAGCTTGCTTCCCTCAAGCGCTTCAAGGATGATGCGAAGGAAGTTGCTGCCGGCTATGAGTGCGGTATCTCGATCGAGAACTACAACGACATCGAAGAAGGCGATATCATCGAGGTCTTCGAGATGCAGGAAATCAAGAGAAAGTAAGCCGTAACAGGTGATTTTATGAGACAAAACCGTGCCGCCCGTGTGGGCGATGAGATACAGAAAGTGATTTCGCAGCTTCTGCTGACGGAAGTCAAGGATCCGCGTATCCCCATGATGACTTCCGTCCTGGAGGTGCGCATGTCCTCAGATCTGACACATGCTACCGTTTTTCTCTCGGTATATGGTTCCGAGAAGGAGAAGGTCGAGTGTATGGAGGCCGTCAACCGCGCTTCCGGTTTTATCCGAAGCCAGGTCGCCAAGCGCATCAAGCTTCGCGTCGCGCCGGAACTGCACTTCAAACTGGATGAATCGATCCAGAAAGGTATGGACCTGATGGACCTGATCGACCGTACCATCAAGGAGGATAAGGAACGTGCAGGAAACCATGAATGAGTTTGCCTCCCGGGTATTCTCGTATCTTCCTTCCGATAAGAGTAAGGAAGTACAGGTCTTTCCCCATGCCAGAGTTGACGGCGACTGCGTAGGTACCGCCGTGGCTCTCGTTTCTGCGCTCAGAAAGCTCGGGTATTCTGCCCGTGTCATGCTCGAAACAGCGATCCCGCCGAGACTTTCTTTCATGCAGGTCCCGGAAGAACTTCTGACGGTCGTCACACCTGATAATGAAGAAGAGATCCTTGCACGCCAGGGCCTTGCTTTTGCTGTGGACTGCAGCGAAGGCCACCGTATGGGCGCCGCCGGGAATTGCTTTATCCGCGCAGAGAAGAAGGTCGTGGTCGATCACCACGTATCGGCTTCTCCCGAAGCCGAACTTGCCTATGTCGACGGTAAGTCCGCTTCCTGTGCCGAGCTGATGTATCTTCTTTTGAAAGAATGGGAAGTTTCCTCGGGAAAAGCACTGGTAGACAGGTTTGAAGCCGACTGCCTGATGGTCGGTATCCAGTCCGACTCCGGAAGATTTTCCTATGAGAACACACGCCCCAGTACTTTTCGCATTGCCGCGGAGCTGATGGAACTCGGTGCGAACGTTACGGATAATGCGTACCATCTCTTCGATGAGACCTGCGAAGGAAAAGTCCTTCTCCACGGTCTTGCGATGTCAGACATGAAGCTTTTTGCCGACGGAAAGATCGCGATCACCAAGATCACACTCGACATGATGGAGAAGACCCATGCTCCCGAGGGTGCAGCCGACGGTATCGTCAATGTGCTCCGTGACATCGACACAGTTCTGGCGGCTTTCGTGATCCGCGAGAACGAAGGCGGAGAACTCCGCGTAAACTGCAGAACGAAGGAAGGCTTCGACGCTGCTGAATTTGCCCAGACTTTCGGTGGCGGCGGACACCGCCGCGCAGCCGGATTTTCCTGTAAGACCATGGACATTGATGCTTTCTCTGAGAAAGTCATCGCGGAAGCCTGCGCATATCTGGAGAGAACATGACCCCGCAGGATCCGAGTGGTATTGTCCTGGTAGATAAACCGGCGGGGATCACCTCGTTCTCGGTCGTATCCCGTATACGAAAAATATTCCATACGAAGAAAGCCGGCCATGCCGGAACGCTCGATCCCTTTGCCACGGGGCTTCTTACCGTGGCGGTGGGTAAGTCGACGCGCGTCCTCCGTTATATGGAGAATGACGATAAGAAGTACCAGGCCGTAATGGTGCTCGGAAAGATCACATCCACTGGCGACATCGAGGGTGAAACCATCGGCGGGAAGATGCCGACGGAAGAAGAGTTTTCTGAACTTTCAGCAAATGATTATAAGAAAATAAGAGATGCCGTGATGTCCATGACCGGTGAGATCACGCAGATCCCGTCCGTTTACTCGGCCATCAAGATCAACGGCCGTCCAGCGTATGACTACGCGAGAAAAGGCCAGGAAGTCGAGATCCCGCCCCGTAAAGTCACAATCTTCGATATAGAGGTCGGTGAGATTTATGTAGAGGACGGCATGATCCACGTAGAGATGACCGTACACTGCAGTAAGGGCACATATATCCGAACGCTCTGTGCAGATATCGGAAATAAGCTTGGTACCGGTGCGTACTGCGAGTCACTCCGCCGACTTGCGTGCGGTTCTTTCCCGATTGAAAAAGCACTCACCCTCGAAGAGATCGAGGAAAGATACAGCTCGGGCGACAGTGCTTTTGTCGTAGAAGAAGCAGAAGCGATGGCAGGACTTCCGAAGATTATGGTCACGGAGAAGGAGTGCCGCGATCTTCGAAACGGCAAAAAACTTGATTTCTCGGTATTTAAGGATAGAATGGAAGCCGTAGATGCGAAGCCGGAAACACGGTTTCTTGCGATCTATGAGGGGAGTCCCGTTGCCGTTATCTATGCAGAAGATTCCGGTGAGGGGAAAGTGATCCGCGAAGAAAGGGTATTCGCGTAAGATATGAACGTTTGGAACTGCATCATCAATAAGGACGGCAAACTGATCTCCACGCCTTCGAGCGCGACAGAGGTCACCGCTTCGCGCGCGGTAGCTCTCGGGTACTTTGACGGTGTGCATATGGGACACCAGAAGATCTTCTCGACGATGCTTGAACAGGCAAAAGAGAAGAATATCCGTGCGGCAGTGCAGACGTTTGAGAACCCTCCGTCCTCTAAATCCCAGAATAACCTGATCACTACATATCCGGAGAGGTGCCGCCTTGTGTCGCACATGGGGATCGACGATCTCTTCGCACTGCCTTTTAACGATAAAGTCAAGGGGATGAGCCCCGAGACCTTCATGGAAGTGTGCCTGAAGGGATGGATGGGTGCCCGCGTGATCGTCGTCGGAAGAGACTACCGTTTCGGACGTGACCGCGCCGGCGATGTGAAGATGCTTCAGAACTGGGGCGATAAGAACGGCATTACCGTCATCGCCGTGGACCCGATCAACTATGAGGGAAGAAGGATCTCGAGCAGCTGGGTAAGAGAGCTCATCGCATCCGGCGATGTCGATATGGCCGAGAAACTTCTTGACCACCCGGTTGCGTTCTCAGGGATCGTCGAGAAGGGACAGCAGCTCGGAAGAAAACTCGGATTCCCGACAGCGAATATCCGTATTCCCGAGCAGAAGATCATCCCGAAATTCGGCGTGTACGCTTCTGCCTACCTTTACGAGGGGAAGATCCATCCGGGCCTTACGAACATCGGAATGCGTCCGACCGTCAATGACAGTGATAATTCGCCGCTGACGGAGACAGTGCTTCTCGACGGCCACTACCAGCTTTACGGCACACACGGGACGGTCATGCTCCTGAAGTTTATCCGTCCGGAGATGAAGTTCGGATCGGTCGATGAGCTGAAAGAACAGATGCAGAAGGATCAGGAAGCCGTCGGTGACTACCACAAAAACCGCAGAAATGTCGTTCGGTTCGACGGGTATATCTGACAGAGAAATATGACGAATATATGATAATAGTTCGATTTCACGGATATCTGTGATATTATATTGCGTGAGCAAGAAAGAAGAGAGAAATGAGGGCTTAAGATGCAGCATATAATTGCACTGGAAAAACACTTTGTGTCCTTCCCCGGTCTCGGCTGGAAGTTTAGTTTTAACAGTATCGCTTTTGAATTATGGGGGATCCAGTTCTACTGGTATGGTATCCTGATCGCGGCCGCCGTTGCGCTTTGCCTGATCCTGGGTATGAAACAGTGCAGAAAGAACGGTCTGACACCGGATCTGGTGACGGACTACTGTCTGCTTTGCTTTCCGCTGGCATTCTTAGGTGCCCGTCTCTACTATGTCTTCTGTGAGTGGAAGTACTACCACGTCAAGGGCGACATCGTCGCGACACTCAAGGGCGTATTTAATGTCCGTCAGGGCGGTCTCGCTATCTACGGCGGTGTCCTCGGCGCGGCTTTCGCCATCTTCCTTATGAGTAAGCTCCGCAAGATCCCGGTGGCTACCGTTATGGACTTTGCGATCGTTTATATTCCTCTCGGCCAGTGCATCGGCCGCTGGGGCAACTTCTTCAACCAGGAAGCTTTCGGTACCAACACCGACCTTCCGTGGGGCATGTACAGCACATCCATCGGACGTTATCTGAGCATTCACTGCCCGGAACTTGATTCCAACAAGCCGGTACATCCGACATTCCTTTATGAGTCGCTCGGTACCCTGATCATCTTCATTCTTCTTCTGGTCATCAGAAAGAAGAGCAAGAAGCCGTGGACCACGACTGCATGCTACTGTGTTTTCTACGGAATCGTCCGATTCCTCATCGAGGGACTTCGCACAGACTCCCTCTATATCTCCGGCACGAACCTGCGTACATCCCAGGTGTTGTCTCTGGTTCTGATCGTTATCGGTCTGCTGGTCATCTCCCTCGGCCGTATCTACGACTGGGAGAAGAAGCCGGTTCCGGAGAAGTTCATCAAGGCTGACGAGCAGATGCGCCGTGATGCTGCCCGCAAAAAGGAGCAGAAGTACAAGGACTTCGAGGCTGACGAGGATATCGAAGACCGCGTAGAGCGTCTGTCGAAGTCTTCCTTTACTGTAGAGGATGAAGAGGAGTCCGACGATTCGGATGACGATGCATCTTCCGATGAGCAGTCCGATTCTGAAGCTGACGATTCTTCAGAAGAATCTTCCGATGCTGAAAGCACTGACGGCGATCAGGAAGTAGAGAAGTAAGAGGCCTTAATGAATCAGGGCAAGTCGGGTATTGAATTTCTCAAGAATAATTCGCTGCGAACAGTGGATTTCTGGCTGATTATTCCGATCCTGTCCATTACCACCATCGGCCTTTATGTCCTGAATCTGGTTCTTTCCCAGGGTTATGACGGATATCCGACGATCTTCTATAAGCAGGTGATCGCGGCGGTTATCGGTGTGATGATCGCATTTGTTATCTGTCTTCTGGATACCCAGTTCATGAAATTCATCGGGTGGGTCCTTTATGGTGTCTCGCTCATGCTTCTGGTGTGGGTTATTATCGACGGATTTACGCTCGAGAGTACATGGGGTGCCGACTCATGGATGAAACTCCCTGTATTAGGTACATTCCAGCCATCCGAGATGACGAAGATCGGTCTGGTCATAGTGTCTTCCTACGTACTGGAAGATATGGCCGCTAAGACGATCTCCATGATCCGCGGATGGGTCTATCTTGGTATCATCTATGGTATCCCGCTTCTGATGATCCTGAAGCAGCCGGACTTCGGTACCGCGATGGTTATCGTTGTTTCCTTTGCCTGCATGCTTTTCATCTGGAATATGAAGTACAGATACTTCCTTCTGGCGATCTCCGGACTGATCGTCGGCGTTATCCCGATCGTGTGGAACTTCTATCTCGCACCGTATCAGAAGAAGCGTATCCTGTCTCTCGTATTCGAGGGATCCGACCCGGTATCCGAGTATAACCTCGTCCAGTCCAAGGCGGCTGTGGCATCCGGAGGCCTTACGGGAAACCACACCGGTATTCTCGTAAAAGTGCCTGTAAAAGAATCCGACTTCATATATTCGGCGGTATCAGAACGAATGGGCTTTATCGGTACGACGGCGATCGTAGTGCTGGCGTTCTTCTTCCTGGTCCGCTGCCTCTATGTAGCTTCCAAGTCTTCACGGAAAGCATATTCGTACATCATTGTCGGTCTGACTGCTTCCTATGCCGTCCATTTCATCGAGAACATGGGCATGTGTGTAGGACTTCTTCCGATCACGGGTATCCCGCTGCCGTTCGTCAGCATGGGCGGTACCGCCATGATGGTTAACTTTATCTCTCTGGGGTTCATATTGAATATTTCGATGGACCGTAAATCGTCATCAGGATAATTCTGTCTGTTACAAATTGAATACGCATAGAAAAACGCTCGATTTTTCCGAAAATCGAGCGTTTGTTCGTCTTTTGCCCGAAAATGTGCTATTTTTCAAGGTTTCTTGTTTGAAACAGTATTGAAATGTAAACGTTATTTTAATACAATTACACCATAAAAGTGGTGAAAAGTGGTGTGAATGTTCAGTGCATGTGTTGAATTGTGGTGAATTTCAGGCCGAAAAGAAGGAGAGAGCATGGCTCTATTCGTCAACAAAATGGATGCAAAAGGCAGGATCTTCATTCCGGCAAAACTCCGGGATCAGATCGGCTCGCCCATGTTTGTGACTTTGAACCAGGATAAAGGCTATCTCAGCATCTACGGCAATGACCACTTTCAGGGCATCGTTGAGCAGTTCAGCAAGATCCCGATGACCAACCCGAAGATCCGTCACGCAAGACGTCAGATCATCGGTGAAGCCCTCGAATGCGAGCTGGACAGCCAGGGCCGTATCTCCGTCAGTTCCGAGCTCTGGAACCGCATCGGTGCCGTTCCTTCGGATGAGATCTGTATCTATCAGATCGAGAAGGATTCGCTCGAACTGTGCACGAAGAAGTTCTACGATGCACAGAACGAGGAAGTTGAACAGGAGAGTATCGATCTGGATGGCTACGAGATCACAGGATTGTAATTTCCATCACATTCCGGTTCTTTTCGAGGAATGTATGGAGGGTCTGGCCATTAAGGCGGACGGAATCTATGTGGACTGCACGGCCGGCGGCGGCGGACATAGTGCCGGGATCGTGGAAAGACTCGGGGATCAGGGGCGCCTGATCTCACTGGACAAAGACGATGAAGCGCTCAGTGCCTGTGCGAAAAGAAGACAGGAAATGGGTGCTGAGGATAAATGGGCGCTCGTAAAGACCGATTTTTCAAGGATCGGGGAAGTGCTCAAAGAGATGAACATTGAAAAGGTAGACGGGGTACTTGCCGATCTCGGCGTATCGTCTCATCAGATCGACACCGACGAACGCGGTTTTTCCTATATGAAGGACGGCCCGCTGGACATGCGTATGAACCAGCAGCAGGCGCTCTCCGCGGAGGTCGTGGTCAATGAGTATCCGGAAGCTGATCTGACAAGGATCTTCCGTGAATACGGTGAGGAGAGATACGCAGGCAGGATCGCAGCAGCTATCGTGAGACGAAGAGGCGAATCGCCGATCCGGACCACGACAGACCTGGCGGAGCTGATCCGCAGCGCGATGCCCCATGCCGCGAGAAAAGAGGACCAGCATCCGGCGAGACGGTGCTTTCAGGCGATCCGTATCGAGGTCAATCACGAGCTTGACTCGGTATCGGGACTTCTGGAGACAGTACCCGCCCTGCTGAATGCACATGGCCGGTTTGCGGTGATCTCCTTCCACTCGCTGGAAGACCGCCTGGTGAAGGAAGCCTTCCGCAAGCTGGAGAACCCGTGCACATGCCCGAGAGAGTTCCCGGTGTGTGTATGCGGTAAAAAGCCGATGGGAAAAAGTGTCCATAGCAAGCCCATCGTCGCTTCGAAAAAAGAAGCTATGGAAAATAAACGCTCCGGATGCGCGAAGCTGAGAGTATTCGAAAGGAATGAAGAGGTATGGCTCAGGCAGTAAAGCTGAATAAAAAAGAGACTGTTGATGCACTGTTGAAACATACAGGGTCAGATTATTCTATCGGCCTGAACTTCCTTGCATTCGACGATGGTGAGGCTGAGCAGTATATGAGCGCACTTGAAGAATCCGGCGTAATTAAGAAAGAGTCCCGCGAGGAGAGAAGAAAGAAGCTCCGCGCGCAGAATAAACGTGCCGTCGAAGTTGCCTACGGCAATTACCGCAAAAAGACAATTTCCATGACTTGGAAGCGCTTCCGCGACTTTATTTTGTTCGCTCTGGCGGTAGCGTTCGTTACCGCGC
>JAEEGL016487159.1_pt1 | contig 24630 bp, 15 predicted proteins | sample 9134231 | NCBI WGS metagenome assembly JAEEGL01 (sample SAMN16246548, study PRJNA631951) | gut metagenome | biome: gut microbiome; feature: rumen; material: fiber-attached | host: Bos | place: Iran: Karaj | collected 2018-10
TAACATCGTCACCAGCGTAACCGTTATAGAAGTCATTAACATTATAACCAGTTACTTTTGGTAACCATCCTTTACCTTTTACATGTGCTTGATACCATACACTTCCTCTGTCAACTCTAACCATAAAGTCAATTATTGCATTTCTATCTAAACCAGCATAATCTTCTAAATTTCTAACTTCATCTAACCAGCCATTTTCTTTCGTTTTTACACGATAAAATACGTTTACTTTATTAGGTGTTGGAGTTGGAGTAGGTTGATTAACATAATCAATAACTGGGATTTTACCATGATATTCCCAGCTATAAACTTGTCTACCATTCTTAATTCTTTCACCATTAGAGCCAATCTGTGAAATTTGACATCCTGGTGTCCCTCCAGTCCAAGCAGGAGTTACTTCAATAACTTGACCATTACCAATGTATAAACCAGCATGTCCGTGTGTAGTCATTAATAATATTTCACCAGGTACTAAATTTCTAAAATTACCTCTTGTTGCCCCTGTCCAAGCAACACATGAAGATGGAGTAAAATCAGGTACACCGTTTGAACCATAATTACATCCTGCATGTGCTCTGCCTCTATTAGCTGGTATGAATCTACCACCCCATAAGATTGCTTTGATTGAACAAGTACAGTCTACATACCATCCTCTACCATTTTGCCATGTTGACCATTGATTACCACCACTTCCGTAGAAGTTTGGTTCGTTTAATAGTTCTTTCATTCTAGCAATTAATTCTAGATTAGTCATTATCTTCGCCATCAATAACACCATCCTCTGCTAATTCGAAGTCTAATATTTCGATTTCTTCACCAAGTCCACCGTCAGTTTCGGTTGCTGCAATTATATCGTCGATGTTTGAAACTAATTCTTTATTTTCTTCCATGATATTTTCTCCTTTCTTATAATATAATGGAAATGGAAAGGAAGCTACCGCTATTACTGTATCCTTTTACTCTAGTTCACTATACGTTTATAAGCGCCATTACATACTAGAAACCATCAATGTTTATTGTTTCTTTTGAGATTGTTTATATAGTTGATTAAAATATACGCTTGCTCCTGCTGTAAGAATTCCTTGTGTTAAAGCTACAAATATAGCCATAGCAATCTCTTTTGCCCCAGTGATTTCACTAGTTGCAAATACGTATAAACCAGATAATATAACACCAACTATTCCTAATAACATAGGTATAAATTTATCCTTTACTTCAGACTTTTTTACACCCATACCTATCAAATATAGTACTGGTATTAATACTAATAGTTCTGGTTTAATAAATTCTTTAAATGCCTCGAACAATTCCATTATTTTTCACCTCCTTTGCTCTCTATTTACTTCTTAGGTTTATTGGCAGCTTCTTTTAATAAGATTCTGTCTGTTTCAACCTCTCCGTTAATCTTTACTTTTTTGCCATTAATGTTCATGTATTTATACTTGTCTTTATAAAAATCGTACACATCCAGATCATCAAAGGCGCTTTTGATCATTTCATCGGTGAGGTCTTCACCCTTTCGTATCGATTGACCATACTGATGAATACGAGATTTAACATTTCGTAAATCTCTCATATCGTTCTCATATTCCATTCTATCTACTTGATTTTGAATTTTGTCAATCTTTTCATTAGTAGCTTTATTTAATCTATTGCCTATCCATCTTAATGGTGAGAATTTAATAGGTAATACTTCAAAAGTTATACCGAATACTGCTAAAAAATCTATAATCATTCGCATAACCTTAATCAAATCATCAAATTTTATAGTCATATTTCCTCCCCTTGTTTCTTATTTGAATTAGCATTTTCTAATTTACGTATTTCTTCACGTAAATGTTCTCTATGCATTTTTATAGGTAGATACTCTTCTTCTGTATAGTAACCTTCGAAATATTTTATAGCTTTGTAATCGGTATCTGCCAATGTTTGTTTTAAAGCGTCTATACGTTTAGAACGCTCTAATGATTGTAATTCTGTATCTGTATATTTAACATATACTTGAATAGGCTCCTGTTCAATCCAAGCCTCTTGGGCATTTACACCAGGCACATCTACTATCCATTCGACGTCTTTACCACCGTTTGGATATTCTCTTATTGTTTCGTAATGTCCCTGTTCTTTTACTCCTTCAACAGCTTTATGTTCTGTTTCAAGGATAGTGTCTATCAAATACCCTTTTTCTAAATCTATATCTTCACTAGATAAAACTTTTGTTTTCGTTACATCAAATATTCTTTTAGTTAATTGTTCCATTTCTTCCATTTCATCCATAATAAACACCTCCTCTATGCAGTCCTTTTCCAAACATAAACAGTCAAATATGGTGGCATATGATTAGTTTCGCCAGTATCACCGTGACTATGTGATCCACCACCACCTGCATGTTCAGACCATACGTCTTCCCAATAGTCGTGACTTGTACCAGACCAAGATAAACATTTCCAACTAGGCTGAGAACCTGATGCATAAGAAGTTGTACTATTTGTAACTTTATGATTATGTGATGGTATTTCAGAAGTTGTTAATGTATGTCCTCCTGTTGAGTGCTTGTGTGTCGTAGCTCCGCCAGTTGATCCGGCAGTATATGTATCACCAGCAGCTAACAAGAATCTATCTTTTATTCTCTCCCATGTACCGCCAAACAAACTAGCAGGACTTGTGTCGCTTACACTCATGTAAATGGAATCAACAGGGTACATTTGATCTAGGAAAGCTAATGCTCTCCAATTATTAGACCAGTCGCTACCACCTCTAGAACGAAACTTTATAGGAGTATTATTATTGTTTGGAATAAATATTTGCGAGTCAAATGTACCATTATTATCCCAAAAGCATGTTGTTATAAAACCATCACTACCTGGTTTAAAACCACTATCGTTCATAGAAGATGCACATATTATAAAATCATAAGATGCTCTACTATTTGGATATTGATGTTCAACATTTGGAGTGCTTAATCTACCTACCGCAGAATGAATACCCTTTGTGAAAGCTGCTCCCATACCAACTTCGAACATGTTTTGATTTGCACCAGCCTCACTCTTTTTACCAAACGCTACAGCTTTACCACTAACATTAAAATGCATTAAATCGAAACCAGTAGGTAATGTTAATGTTCTAGTATTTGATGTAAATGAATCAGAAATATATAATTGAATATCGTATGTGCTTGATGCACTTATATTTCCACCACCAGCAATTTTAGCACTATTACCAGTATAATTTACAGATACAACAGATGTTGATTCATTAACGTATGGAGTTAACCAAGTATAACTTGATGCAGTCTTTAATTTATATCCTAATTTAACAGTAAATTTGTTTTTAGAATTCAAGTTAGATATATTAGCCTTTATATTAGCTTTTACATATGTTCCCCCATCTTCTAAGGTACCGCTAGAATTACATCTAGCTACACTAAAAGTTGTTATTGCTGGGTCTGAGTAAGCTAATACAGTATATGTTTTAGAAATAGAATCTGATGTTCTACCTCTGGAATCTGTTACAGATATAGTTACTGTCTTATCTTCACCAACAGATAATTGTAATGTCTTTAATATAGTGTTTAATTCTGCTACAGATGATCTGGCATATGTTTGACCATCAACCGTTATTGAATATGTTGATATAGTACTTCCTTGAGCTCCTGATGCAGATATTGCTACAACACCGTAAGATAGTTTATGTACAAAATCACCTATACTCTTACTAGTAACTGTTGTATTACCATCAGTAAAAGAGGTGCTATCACTATTAACCGTTGGTTTAACTGAACTAGGAACTGTTACTGTTAACGTACATGTTTTAGTACCAATGTGTGTACTACCATTATATGTCTTACAAGTAATAGTCATTGTACCACTGGTAGCATTAGGTATCTGTGCCGCTAATGATACTGGAGGTGTATATGACGTACTTCCTCCAACACCAGTAGCTATAGTACCTGACGCGCTACCAAATGAATATTCTAATGTATGAGTAAAAGAAGAACTAGCTCTATTAGTATTTATTGTAACCGCACTACCAAGTGTTACAGACGCCGAACTAACTGATGGCTGAGAAGCTCTAGGTATTGTCGGTAAAGTAGCACTACCTGAGACATCCAATGTTATACCCCAAGCAGTAGGATTGAATCCACCACTAAATGATACACTTTTAGTACCATCGTTATTATGATAAATGTCACCAGTAGCAGAACCTAATGTTCTAGAGTAGTAACTACCAGAACCCAAATCACCACTAGCACTTAAATTTCCACCTATACTCCAATAAGTAGCCTGATAGTTTCCAATATAACCGCTTGACATAACCAATCTTAATTCAACGGTTACATTTGATTTATTATTACCGACGTCTTGACTATTTAGTTTTGCATATAATTCCAAATGAGCTCTTGGATTATTGAAATTCTTCTCCGAACCGGTTCCTATCTTCTGCCAATCATAATTTAAAGTTGCCATATATACACCTCCTATTGATCAATTTTTCTAAATGATACACTATTATCATCATTAACTATGAAACCAAATTTTCCTAAATGTAATAACTTAGATATAACTGTTTCTACTTCAAATATATCTTGTTCCCATTTAGTTACTTCTTGGTTTTTATATAATATAGCCATTCTGCTATTTTCTATTTTTACTTTAAAATCACTACTACGATTACCTAATTCCAAATATGTTGAACCATCTTTAGTACCTGTATTAATATAACCAGATAAATCAGTTACAATTTCGTTAACACCATTTGCAGTATTTTCAACACGAGTGACCCAGTCATTAAATGTCTGTCTAATTTCACCATCTTTTATTTCTAATTGAGCATCGACTTGCTCTTTTGTGTAATATACATTTGCTAATTCTATATTATTATTAGCTATAGCCTGTGCTATATTATTTGGTATGTCTTGATTGAATTTTCTATTTATTTCTTCAAAAGATCCACTTATGTCGTTTATGATAACCCACGTTTGATAAGTTGGTGAATCAGAGTTATTGTCATATACATAAAACATACTATCGTTCGTATTGAACCAAACTGAAGTCACATCAGCAGGAGCGGTTGGGCTTTTTGTTATAGAACCACTATCTTCAGGTGCTTCTGTCCAGTCAGTCATCATATTACCAGACTCTATTTTGATTTTGAATATCTTTATCTTAGAACCAACATCATATCCTTGGATGTATGCGTGGTGAGCACCTATAGCGCCTGTCCAATTTTCAGGTATTGTACCTGTAAAACAGAAACGTCCTGACCAATCTTCATGGGTTGTTCTCCAAGCCCCTATGTATGTGGTGCCCCCATCTGTTCTTGGAAAAGAAAGTTCAACACCATATCTATGTTTGCCAAAATCATCGTTTAATACCAAATCACTTACTTCTCCATACCAAGAAATAGTTATTTCTTTTCCTGCATAATTTTCTTTTGTGAAAAGTTGTGATAATTCTATAGTCTTTGATGATGTAGTAACACTTGCTGTACCATCTAATATTTTTTCAAAAGTTTTACTATGAAGAGCTAAATTTCGTCCACCTATTTGTAAATTAGATATACTATATTGTGCTTCATATGCTACTTGACTTAGATTTTTAAATTGTCCATTTACATATTTATATATAGGATGCTCTGGATACAAATACATTGAATGGTTAGCATTCCTATAAATATAACCTAATGAAATATAATATTTTCCATCGTCACTTTCCGGCACAGTGCTTGTCAATGGGGTTGATGAATCAACAACAAAGTTATTACCATTTAACATACCAACAATATATACAGTTGAATTTTCCTCACCTGTAAATCCAGACACATTGTTTTGTAAGTTTACACTAGGTATTGATAAATAGTTATTATTACAATCAGTAGCACCAGCCGCTTTAGCAGTCTTAGCTAACAAAATAGGTTTATCAATATTAAATGTAATCCCAGCAGCAAAATGGAAATAACCGGAATCATCGCCAACAATCAGTCTATCTGCAGATATTGCTGTTTTTACTACAATGTTATTATTAAATCTTATTCGGTCATATGTATTATCATTTGTATTATAATTAGCATCTCCCCACCAACCTTTAGCTATAGTTGTAGAACCAATTGTAACGTTTTCTCTATAGGTTAAATGCACTACAGAACCAGCCGGATAATGAGTTCCTAATCTAGTTGTTCCTTGATAATACAATGGTATAGCACCGGTAGTTGTTCCATCAGCCAATGTTAAATTTAATGTTGCATTAGCAGCAGAAGCAACTGGTAACCAATATGCAATTTGTTGTTTATCGATTAATGTATTAAAAGACGTTACACCGGTCCATGAAGCAGTAGCAGCGGTTTGAGTACCAACTATAACTTCAGCCGTTGATGACTCAAGATCTTCTGGAGCTGGCGTCCAATCAGTAGCCATATTACCACGTTCTAATTTAGGAGCTATATATTCTATCGATCCATTCCCAGTCATACCAAATTGTATTTTTGGATAAACGGTTTCATCTGGATCTATGCTAGATAATTTTACTAATATGTTTATTTTTACCCAACCGTCTGTTTGATTAATTACATTAGTATATCCAAAACGTTGAGCTGAATCCCATACACGTATTAAGACTTTAGCTGTTTCACTTATAGCTCTAACATATGCTGAAAATCGCCATTGCCCATTCAAACCTTGATTTTTTATATCATAAATTATCTGTGTAAAATCCCTATTTCCTCCATTAGTGTTATTCATTATTCTAAATGATTTATTAACATTGTGAACTGGGCTATCTGTTACAGTTTCTATTGTTCCAACGCCATTACCACCACTTCCAAAACCGAAATATGGAGGATATTCATTTTTTTTAATAGGGTTAGCACTGCTTCGTATTAAGTTTCTACCACCGATAGATATATTATCTATTTGGTCCTCAGCATCTTCTGGAGACGGAGACCAATCTGTTGGTATAGTGCCTTTTTCCAATTTTGGGCATGCCCACATAACATAACAACCTGTTGATGACGCTTTATTTTGTTCAAAACGTAATGTTCTTATCGAACCATTAGCCGGTGCTAATCTTGATGCTGGAACCGTAAATATGTAATAAAAACGTTTCCATGTTTTAGTTATTGTGGCATCACCTAAACTGTTTCTTGTACTTAAAAATCGATTAGACACACCGTCTAATGTACCATCGGCAGTTATTGCAGCTTTAATATCTGTAAGAGTTTCCTCATCCGAAATACGACCCCATATAGAATAAACAAATGTGTTTTCCGGTTCAACAAAGCCTCTATCTTCAACCTCTGTTTTAAAATCAAATTTAACACCGGCCCATGCACTATTACTTTTTCTAACATTACAATTATTAAAAGTAACATTTTCAAGTAAAACCGCTGGGTTATTAAAATATGGAGTTTGCGGATTTTTTGTCATTCTTAATATATTTCTACCACCAACATTCAAATTATTGATAGCGTTTTGGGCATTAACAGCTTTATTATATGCGGCTTTAGACGCCTCGTATGAGGTTGACTTAGATACAGGGGTATATTCGAATGATCCGTCTGAATAACTTGTTTTTATTACTGTGTATAAAGTATTTGTACTTCCTTCCGTATAAGTTGGTTCAGTAGTAGACCAATTTCCACCAGGATTATCAGTGGTAGGTTTAGCAGGAGGATTAGCAGTTGAAGATTGCAATAAATAATAATTAGTTGTATTAGTCACCTCTTTTATTCTATATAGAGATATAGTTGCACTAGCTTTTACTGCCATTTCGAATCACCTCCTATATTAACCTTCTAATTGACATGTATATGCTTGTACGTTAGTTACATCTGATGCATTTACAGTTAATGTTTTTGCTGTTGCTACAGCTGTAGTTGTCCCTACTTTATACCATTTGACACTTCCAAGTGTGCCACATACACCAGCATCAGTAATAGTTTGTTCAATACCTGCTTTATATACGTGGGCAGTAAGAACTGTACTACCACTACTATTTTTAAATACTGTTCCAGCGCTCGAAGTAATGCTCATCGTTATAGCATCAGCTCCGGCATCACCTTGAACACCTTTGATGTTTCCGGTATATACCCATTTAGCAACGGTAGCTGCTCCGGCCACAGTACATCTATATGTATTACCAGTACTTGTATTCAAATACTGATCGTTTACTTTAGCATTTGATACTCCAGAACCACTAAATATTGTAGCAGTTGTTGATGTACCAGTTATTCCAGTACCTGTATACCAAACACTACCAGCTGTACCAGTAGCTCCATAAGTACCAACTATATGAGCAGCTGTGTTAGTTGGGTTACCACTAGAATAAGTAACTTTTTCATATGCCCACAAATATTTATTACTAGATGTTGGGGCTGTAGGACTAGTACTCCAAGAATCATCTATAGTTGGAGCTGTTGTACTATTATTTAATTTAAAATATGAAGTTATTCCTGTTATACTAACTCCTGGATTTCCTTGAGGTCCTTGACCTCCTGTTTGTCCAGTTTTAGCTACTGCAAATGAGAATTTCTTATTTACAGTTATACCATCAACTACAACAGGAATAGTAGCTTCACAAGCGGCAGATAAAGTCGCACTTAATGTAAATGTTATTTTTACTGATGCAGTATTATTATTAGTTACTGCTGCACTTATTCCGGTTGGGCATACTATTGAAGCTTGATCTACACTTACTGTTGGACATTGTGCGTTTCCACAAAATGCTACAGCTTCTGTAGAACAAGAACCAGATGAAGCTCCACCAGTTCCTCCTACAAATGTATAAGTTTCACTAGTTAGTATAACCGAATAAGCGTCAGTTACGTCAACTATTGATATTTGATTTGACGCTTTTATTGCCATTTTGAATTCCTCCTTCTAATCATTTATTGATGGGCACCACTCTGTTGCTTCGGTGCCTAATTCTAATTTTAATTCATCAATTATAAATACACCGCTTGTTTGATAAAGACCAAAATCATGTGTATTTAAGTTTGTTGTTGATGAAACGGATGCTTGATATACATATAATGACCAGCCATCACTTAATTCAGTCTTTCTTATTTTTGGTAGGGTCAATAAATTAGCAAATCTTGCAACCAATTGATCTGGATCGCCACTAATAGCCTTTATTTTAGCACTAAAAGTTATCGTGTCGCCAGCACTCAATGTATAATTTACATTCTGTCTTGGAGTTATTGTACCTGTCTCAGTTATGTTTATTTTACATGCTTTTCCATTATTATAACCACCATCATCCAATAGTTCCATGGTGTTTTTAGTTAAACTCCAATTAACTAAACCTTTTTCAAAACTACTATTTAACAATAAATTAGGACTACTATCACCGTTTACTAATTCACATAAGAATGTAACTTTTACATCAACATCTTGTGGCGTTAATGTAAATTTGAATCCGTTTTCAGATATTCTAGAATCAGCCGAAGATATTATACCATAATCTGTATCATTTATTCTTTTCCATTTCCATTGTAAATATACAGCATTGCCAAATTTTGCTCTAAGATTATTTATATTGGTTATTCTATCAGTACCAGCATATACAGCAACGGATAAAGTAGTAGATACCTCACTATTTTTAAAACATAATCCATTTGACGATTCTATTTGTAAGAAAGTTGTTACTTCTTCTTTTACTTCGTTTATTTCTTCTTGTATAGTTTTAGTACTAGCTCCCATCTTTATTTCGCTAGCACGTATATCCAGTTTCCAATTATTGTTTGTATCTTTGTAATACTTAATATGGTTATCTGCACTACCTATATATAATTGACCATCAGCACCTAAATATAATCCATTTAAATCAGAATTTATAGAATCTTTTGATACGGTGTGTATTGATGCGTTACCAATTACAAAACCACCAATAGTAGCACCAAATGCCACTAAATCATCAACTGCTATTTTTTCAGCAACAATAGAATGCGCTACTATGTTTGAACCGTCTAAAGCAGTTTCATATGTTGGATTTAATTTATAATAAGTATTAGTTTGAAATGTTGGTGCAGCATCACCAGTAACATGTTGATATTTATTATTGCTTATTAAATAATAATTAGAATAATTTTCATCCCAATCCTCTGGTATCTCTGATAAAAGTATGAACTTTGATGCTTCAGTTGTGCTTATATTATTAAGACCGTCTATATTTAATTTATAATATAGACCATCTTCTCCTCTAACTACCAATTTGTCAGCCTTCAATGAATTAGCTTCAATTAAATCACCTTTGATTGTAACACCAACTAATTCACCTGTTATTTTACCTTGACTAACTATTAAATCTTTTATTATACCAGAATCGGTAAATAACTTTTCTACAGCAGCCATATTTATATTAGCGAAATTTATATCAGCATATTGAGAATTTAAATATGTTGTCTCTAAATTTTGTACTATAGCACCAGATAAACCGGTTAATACACCATCTTTTATAACAAAAGCACTATTTAATATATTTATACTAGAGCCTTGCTCATTTATAGTGTTTCCTTGTTGAGTAATTGTATTACCTTGCTGTTGAATAATATTCGCCTGTTGGCTAATTTGGTTTCCCTGCGCAGAGACAGTATTATTAATACTGGTAATATTATTTCCATGCTCGGTAATAGTATTATTCATACTATCAATTTGATTACCTTGTGCTATTATTGAATTGTGGTTAGCTTCAATTGAATTTCCTTGAGCAATAACAGTATTATCAATAGATACTATCTTATCTCCTTGCTGATTAATCAATGTATCGTGCTGATTTATTGTAGTGTCATGCTGATTAATCGTGTTATTCATTTGTACTATACTATTACCTTGTTGAATAATTGTATTATCCATTTGTTGTATAGTATTTCCGTATTCATCGACAGTATCTGCTAAATCTTGTACAGATTTACTACGAGCTGCTGGCGACGAAATATTGCCAGTTATTGTAGCAAAATGGTCTTTGATTAAAACTTGTACTCGTTCACCATTTTCGGCTTCTACTGTTGAATTAACAGGCGTTAATATATCGGATCCATCTAAACGAACATATTCTATATTGCCTATTTTTTGATAAGTTCCTCGAATTGTTTCGCCTTTATCTTTTTCATCAACATTATCTACCAATTTAGCAAATTGGGTTATTAATTCTTGAGATAAAGCCATAATATTTCGCCTCCTCTTTTTTACTCGTTATTTTCTTCAGGTTCAGTACCATATTCTTCAGGTTCTAGCTCAGGTTCTGGCTCAGGTTCTGGTTGCGGCGTTTGCTCTGGTTCAGGTTCTGGCTCAGGTTCTGGAGCAGGTGGTATTTCGCCTATACATTTTTTCTTCTCATATTGTATAGTGTCTCCAAAAGCATTTTCTACTTTATAAACAACATATAATAATGTTGGATCATCAATACAATCTGAAAGTAATCGATATATCGCTGTATTAACGACATCCAAAGAATCATATCTAGTTACTGTTGGAACTAATGTTTCATCAGTTTTTGTTTTATTAACAAATAATAGATATTTTCCTTTATAATTTAAATATCCTCCACCTTTTTGTTCAGAGGTTTTAGATACATTACCATTTATATCTAATATAATGGATTTCAATCTAGTAACGGTGTTATCAGTTATAACTGCAGTTTCATCTTCTAACAACTTAGCAGAAGCTTCTTCTAAATTATTAAACGATAACATTTGATTAACAATCGTATTATCAGTTTTTAGAGTATTTTCAACTAAATAATATCGATTCTCTTCTGGAATTTCACCAGGTGATGTAATACTATTATGTATTATATCTCTTCCTTCACTATCCATCACGGATAGCATAACATATTTTAATCGGTTATTAGTCGTAGCATCTAATAAATTTTCGTAATATTTTGCTTCGGCATCTTCTTGACTATTATATGTTTCTATAGTATTAGCTATAACATTAGCAGTTGTAACCCTATATTTAAGTAAATAATATTCCATGTTTGGCCTCCTTTACTTCCATAAATTTTTTGTAAATATGGCGGTTTCCGTTACTGAACAACCAGAACCACATTTTATACTTTGAGATATAACTTTTGCCTTTATATCTACTAATTCAGCTTCTTTATAATTTAAACGAACACAATCACCAATTCGAACTGGACAATATCCATGGGTGTATGAGATTTGATATTCTACTGAATTTAATTCTTTTAATAGATTTTCAGCATATTCATCAATTTGTTCTCTAGTTGGATATCCTGGTAAATTTGGGGAAGTGTCTCTGTATATTATCTCTCTTCCTCTAGCTTGTATAGATGTCGGACTGTTTGCATCAGTATTTCTAGCTGTTGCAACATAAACACCTGTAGCAGTAGAACATACTACTTCAACAACATTTGGAATACCATATATGTCATGTTTCATACTTACTTCTGGATATAATATTGAACTATTATCATCGCTGTATGTGTAAACTGGTTGTAATTCGTCTATTGTTTGTTTTGGAGCAAATAATATTTTTCCCTCTTCGTCTAAAGCTAATTCATATTTTGCTTGACCAAGTAGATCTCTCACGAAAGTCAACCAATTATCACTGGTATTAGCAACAAAATTACTTTGTAATAATTTGTCCGATGTTGCTTTTACAACGGGAGCCCTACAATTGTTTCGTATAATCATATAAGCTTCCTCTAAAATATTATCATCTTTTAACAATGAATAACCTAATGGAGTTTTCTTTTCCTTTAATTCTAACAAAGGAGTATATGCATCCATAGATATTGTTCGAACTTTTCCATCAAAAGAAGATGATGGTGTTTGAACAAGAAATATTCCAAGAGGTATTTTTTCAGTTATATTGTTTTGAGTAGCTATAAGATAAATTCTAATATAGCATTCTCCTAAAAGATTATCAATATCAATAGAAGCGGAACCGAGAGTATCAGTTCCACTATCTCTATTAATACTGCTTGATTTTACATAGTTTATTAACTTTTTATCTTTCCAAGTATTTGGGTCTACTTCGTAATACTCAAATTTTTGTGACATTGATTCAGACCAATTAATATTCATATTACATTCCTCCCTCAACTCGTGTTACATTTAAAGTTATAGGTATTGTAACATCAGAATATGCTACATTATAAGAAACTTTAACATTAGCCCAATAACCTGAACCGAAAGATTCTCTTACGTAACAATCACCCATCCATTCAGATAAACGACGTACGGCATATAATGTCTCTTTATCTTCTTTTGGAATAGATGTAGACCATGTTGCGGTTTCACCCAAATGAGTGCCATAATAACTTACTGGTCTTTTACGGCCAGCATATTTTACAAGTGATACATCAGGGGATTTATTTTCACTTATTGAAACATTATATGGTAATTTTAGCATTGAACCAGACCAAGGAGGTTCAACAGACCCTGTTCCATCTTCCTCTGACATGAATGATGACCATTCTTCAGCCCATTGAATAATAATACCAGGTATTCCAGTTTTCTCAGGTTGTATATCACCGTAACTTATAGCACCAGTATCATTCATTTTAGCAACTACTCTATATCTAGCATAATCTAATGAAGGATGTGGATCAGTAACATAATAATTATCTTGGTTAGGTATGTTGGTAGCTATTTCCATAAAAGAACCATCGTATTCTCTTCTGTAAACAGATAGTGTGCAATTTTCTACTAATGCTGGAATGATTTCTCCACCACTTTCAACATATTTATTACAATAAGGATGAATACTTGCTTCTAATGTTTCCTTGTTAAATACCACAAAACCAGATACATCATAATGTATATCGTGAAAATTAGCTATAAAGTTTGTTGTACCAACAGCACTTAAACCAGAATTCATTGCCACGGTAACATTGATTGTGTATGTAACACCACCCTCTAAATCAATATTTCCAGGAGTCATTTCTAATAGGAAACGCCATGGATTATTCTGAGGATCATAATACTTTTGATATACTTTATCACCAATATTGACCATTTTGATTTTACCAATCTCATCTACTGTTTCGTAAGCTTCATTAGAAATTATTTCTATATAATAACTTATAGGAACTTGGGTATTTGGGCCGGAAACAACAGATACATAAAATGGGAATGTGTCTATTTCGTCTACAGATTGCTGATCATTATTTATTAAACCTACAGTAACAGTTGGTCGTGCATATATGTTAACTTCTCTTTCAATTGACCATTCACTATACTCACTAGTTACACCACAAGTTTGTACTTTCCATTTAATGGAATATCCTTCACCTATAGTTGCCCACTCGGGGTCATCTGTGTTTATAGTATATACGCTTGTCTGACCTCGTTGCTCTTCGGGTCTATTATTTTCGATTACTTTTACGATAACCAATGGTTGTAATTCAGGATGTGCCGAATCTGTAACTTCTATATGTAATCTAGCATATGATTCATATGAACCATCTGTGGAATTATGTACCCAATATAGATTTAAATCCTCTCCTAATATACAAGATACTACGTTACTCCAAGTTGTTGGAGCTTCTGGTCTTGTTCCTAAGGTTACTGACTTAACAGGAGTGGCTGTAGCAGATGTTCCTTTAGAATTCTTAGATTTTACCCTAAAGAAATATTCATGACCTAAATCTAAACCATTAATAGTTAATCTAGGACCGGTACCAGCTTCAGTATCCTGACTAGACATTTGACTAGTATCCCATTGCTCAGTATTCGTTACCCATTGAACAGTATATTGCTCAGCAGAAGATTCTTCAGTCCATTCGATAACTACTGAATATAATTTAGTTTGCTGTTCGCTTATTACTTGTGTTCTTAATAATGTTATTTCCTCTGGTGCTATTGGTGTAGCCCACTCAATTTCTGTATAATCAGTCCATCCACCATATATAGTACCTCGAACTCCTCGACATCTAACTTTATAATTGTGACCAGCATCTACGACTGTTTCAAAGTGTGCATATCGAGCTTCTAAATCAATGTTTACAGTAGCTGTTTTATATTTTAGTATATTATCTTGATAAATTGCAATTTCTATTTGATCAGCATTTATAGTTTCCTGAATATTGTTTAAATCAACAACTAGTTTATTTTGGTTGTCTATGCTGAACTGTGGAGAAGGTGGTAATTCAGGTGGATTATCAGCATAATTATATTCTTTTGTAACCCATTCACCATCTGTCCAGTATGGTTCATCATTATCACCAACTCTATGTGTTCCAGCAATTGGTTTTATTTGCACCCTTACTCTTTTTGCAGATTCAGGGGCACCATATGACGATTGCTTCTCAGTTGTTGTAGAAGTACCTTGTTCTCTCCAACCTCCAGCACCAGTATCATATGCCCATCTAACTTCATAGTGATCTGTATGTGCTCTATCGTAAGACCAAGTAACAAACATATCACGAGAAGTACCAGCGTCCAATGCCCACCATTCAACTTTAACAGCTCTATTAACTACTGGTGCGACAGGAGCTGGAGTAGGAGGAGGTGTAGTAGATGGAGTGATTCCTGGGATAATAAATACTTGACCAGGATATATAATTGGATTGCTTGTAGGCACACCGTTAGCGTTAGCTATTTCGGGCCATCTTCTACCATTACCATAAACAGAAGCGGCTATATTCCATAAACAGTCGCCTCTAACAACATGCCATTTACCATCAATTAAAGCCATAAATTACACTCTCCTTTCTACATTTGCAGCTCTTATTAATACTTCAACTGCATTTTGTATCTCAGATCCATTATCATAAGTAACACCATTAATGTTATAAGTATTTCCTGTTTTGACAGATCCAAGATTAGAACCCAACTTACTAATAGCAGACAATATATCTGTGTTAGTAGCGTTATTTTGAATTCGGTTATTAACCCCATTTGAAATAGCGTTTAAATTAGCAGAAACGCCAACTGCTTGACTTCCTAGTATGTTACTAATATTTCCAGCATTTGCCTCTATATCTGATAAATCCAATACCGGACGAATAGAAGGACTTGTGTCTATATCAGAACTAAACATACTCATCATTCCTGATATAGCTCTACTCAATCCATTCTTAGCTTTGTAACCAACTGATTCAGCTTGTTCAGTAACTTTATCAGCTGATTTCTTTATACCAATAGCAAATCCAGTATCGAAGAATCCACCAATTTTCATAGTTTCTTTTGATGGTGAATGTGAGTCAATTGCTTTCTTAGCATGTTCTAGAGCATGAACACCAAGTTGATTTGCAGCATCATTAGATAAATATTCATTATTTCGTATTCCTCTAGCAAAGCCGTCAACAAAGTTCTTTCCAACTTCTTCAATTTTATCATTTGGTATAGATGCTTTTAATGAACTTAATGTTGCTTCTCCAAGAGCATTAGCCCCAGATTTAGCTGATAATTTATAATCAGTTCTTTTAATAGTGTTTACGAATCCTTGAACACCATCAGTAGCAACACTCTTTAAATTAGCGCCAAATGTCTTCAACGATGTAGAATCAATACTCTTAGCATCGGAAACAAATGAAGCAAATGACTTAACCTTATCTATACTATTAGTAATATCTTCAGTTTTTAAATTAGATAATTTTGTAACGAAACTTGATAGTTTATCAGCAAGATCTGGAAGATTCTTTCCAAATTCTTTCATCTTATCAGCAATACCATCTTTAACACCAGCTAGAATTTGTCCTAATCCATTTAGTGCTTCTCCAGCAGCTGATACAGACGCTGTCTGACTCTTATCTAATCCTTTTAATTTATCAACAAACCCTTTAAGATTTGTTCCTAGATCTGGTAATGCTTTACCGAAATCTTTCAATGTGTTATCCCCACATAATTTAGCCCATAGACCACCTTCATTAGGAAGATTCTTAGCACAATCCGCTAGTGTCGTTATAGCTTTACCAGCACAATCTACTGTATCAATTTGGTCTTTACTGAATACACCTAAGTTTGTTACAAACTTGGCTAAATTTGTGCCAAGATCTGGTAGGTAACCACCGAATTTAGCTATGGAATTATCTCCAGCAATCTTAGCCCATAGACCACCTTCATTAGGAATATTAGAAGCGGCTTCACCTAATGCTTGAATAGCACGTCCAGCACAATCTACTGTATCGACTTGGTCATTACTAAATGTACCTAAGTTCGTAACAAATTCTGCCATATGTGTTCCAAGCTCTGGCAAATATCCGCCGAAAGTAGCTATAGAATTTTCACCAAGTATTTTACCAGCCCATCCGCCTTCATTAGGAAGTTCATGAGCTGCCTCAGCCATTGCTTTTATTGCTTTTGAAGCACATTCAACAGTTTTAGCTTTTCCTTCATCAAATGTTCCTAAATTAGTGGCAAATGTAGCCATGTATGTACCTAGTGTACCAAGCTCTTCTCCAAATTTAGTTAAAGAGTGTCCTCCTGTTATAAATTTAGTTAAAGATTCCAATAAATTTCCAGCAGTCAATGTTAATATTGCATCTGCTAGATTCTTTACACAACCAGTCATCTCTGGAGTCAATTGTTTAGCGCCAACGATGAATGGTGTAAGATTTACCATAAATTGACTTAATTCTAGACCGAATTTAGCCATAGAACCTTTACCACTTAAGAAATTAGCAATACCATTTACTAGTTCTGCAGCACTTAATGCAACTACTGCTAATGATAAAAATCCAACACCTTTAGCTAAACTACCATCTATAGTTTTAGATATTTCTATAAATGGTTGTAGGTTTATCATGAACTCCGATAAATTAGAACCAAGTACTGGTAATAGTCCCAATACCTCTGTTCCGAAACCAGCTATAAGAGCACCGACAAATGAACCTATAGCAGTCCCTATTTGTGTAAGGATAGGTATACCATTAGTTAATAAATCTTGAAGACCTGGTATCTTTTCTTGTAACCATCCCAAAGCAGCACATAATCCACCAATAGCTAAAACTAATGCTACTAATGATCCTATACCTATTAATGCTGCAGGTCCGCCTAGACCTATAACAGTTAATACAGCCAATACGGCAGTCATTGAACCTAATAATGTGGCAAATGCTAATACATTAGGCATCATTCTGCTTGGATTTAGTTTTGTTAATTCTTTCATAAATATTAACATCATTGGAAGAACAACTAAACTAAAGGCTGCAAATACACCTGCCCCAACTAATAGACCGGTCATACCAACATTACCAAGCAATGTCATAGCAGCTAAACAAACAGTTAATGCTCCTATTAATATTGCCAATGATAATGCAGAAGATATTGCTGTACCTGGATTTAACTGACCCATTGATACTAATATAGCTCCTAAGGCAGCTGTTACTAATGTTAGCATACCAAGAGTAACGACCATGTTTAACATATCTTTCTTTCGTATCATCTTTGTAGCAGCCATTAATAAAGCAAAGCCACCCATTAGAATTGCTAATGAACCAGCAGACGCTATAGCATTAGCTGGATTCAATTGAGCAAGTTTAGCAACAATTACAGCTAAAGCTACAACAATTAATAATAAAGAACCCATAGTTGCTAATAAAGACGTTATCTTCTTTTTATTAACAAATTTACTAGCGGCTATCATAGCAGCAAAAGCTAACATAACACCAATCATTACACCACCAGCAGCTAGTAATTGATCCTTCTTTATAAATGATAATGCTATTACAGCGACGACTAATACGACAATACCAACAATCAATGTTGTCAAATATTTTATAGTATCTTTTGAAGCATTCGCTATCTTTGATACAGCTATTAAACCACCAAATAATGTCTCTAAAATAGCTATTATTCCAACAGCTTTCCAAGTTTCAGCAGTGTTCATCTTACCTAATAAGAATATAGCACCAGTTAATACTAATATAGCAAAGGCAACTGTCAAACACATTACACCAGCTTGCATAGCATATTTACCACTAAAGTGAGATAATGCTATCAATGCGCCAATTACTAATCCAACGGCGGTAACTGCTTTAACTGCTTTACTAACTTCAGAAGCATCCATAGCTCCCATTATCTTCATAGCAACTGATATCATTAGTAATGATAACGATACTCTTTGTATCATTCTTCCGGCTTTATCGGCATGTTCTCCACTAAACTTAGAAACAAGTATTAATGACATACAGAATCCAGCAAACGCGGCCATTACTTTAGAGCCTTTTCGTATATCACGCTCTTTTAATAAACCAGCTAGTTTAACAGTAGCAACTACTAATAATAATGAACCAGATACCTTGGTTATTAATTTAGAAACTTCATCTAAACTCTTCTTTCCGGCCACTTTGTTTATTAAAACTAAAGCACCTAATAATAACAGGAATCGTCCAATAAATTTAGTAGCTTTTGTTATTTCATTTTCTTTTAATTTAGATGATAATTTAACAACGACAACCATTAATAATAATGATACTGCTAAATTACGTATCATTTTACCAAGCTGTTTTATAGCCTTCTCTTGACCTGGTGAATATTTAACATTACCAGCTACCCATATTAATCCGGCTAATGCTAATACACATACTGCCATTCCAGCAGCGGCATGAGCGAATGAATCCCAATCGAATTTAGATAGTGTTTTCATAGCAAGAGAAAGTAATACCATCGCTACAGCTAAACCGATAATACCACTAATAGACATTATTGCTTTGGCTGTTCCTTTTAATGAAGCATCTTTATTTACTTTTGCCATAACTAAAGCTAATGCCGTGATTAGACCTCCTATTAAAACAACTGTTATTCCAGCTTTGATTAAATCACTTGTTTTAATTTTAGATATGATATATAATGCTCCAGCGATTGCCAATATAGTTAATCCTATAGATTTTATAACATCGGCAGTGGCTCTTTTATTATTGGCCTGTGCATTCATCTTCAATGATTCACCGAAACTTGTCATCAAATTTTTCATTCCAACAAGTGGAGCAGTAATACCCTTTACAGCATCATCTGCAAGATTAACAATATTATTCGTAGTTTCTGTAAATTTCTTTACAGCAAGTAATAGTCCAACACCAATAACCCCAGCAAATATCTTTCCGAAATCTATGCCTCTTACAAATTCTGCTATTTTATTTACCATTCCACCAAGAACGGTCATGATACCTTTTGATACATTTTTAACTGTATTAAATATACCATTGAATGCATTAGCGGCTCCTTCACCAATACCTTTAAATCCTTTTAATAATGCTTGGCTAATAGATGATGTAACGTTTGTTAACGATGCAATACTTTGTTTTATACCCATTAACAAACCTTCTATTATAAATTTACCAATACCAAAGAATACTCTAGATGGTGAATGTATACCAAGTATTTCTTTTGCTCTCATTATGAATTTAGTAAACACAATTTTAGCTAAGTTATATAATCTAGTTGCTCCACTAGCGACACCTTTAACAAATCCTTCTATTATATATCTAGCAGGACTGTCACTATTTTTAAAATATTCTTTTAATTTATTAAATTTATCAATTAGTCCGCCAAATATAAAACCAAACTTATTATCAGAATTACTTAAATCAGCAAACCAAGATTTAAATGCATTCTTTACTTCTCGTAACTTGTTTACTATCTTTTCAAGAATAGATGCTAAGAACTGATTACCTCTTATAAAATCCCAAAGCTTCTTTGCTCCGGTTTTTAATACATCAACAAATATTTTTAATACCTTTGTTATACCATCGGTTTGATGTATCCATTCTCTAAAATTATAGATAGCCTTACCAATTGCAGCTGTTATATCTAATATATTATGGTTTGTAAGGTCAACTTTATCATTTAACTTTCCAAACAATCCACCTAATATATTTAGAGCAGCTTTGAATACTCCTGTTATAACATCAACTATAAGACCAAGTATAGAGAATAATCCTTGTAATGTCATTACTATTTTTTCGACATTTGACGTTACACCGTCGGTATCGTCTATTTCACCGAAGAAATCACGTATAGCTTGTGTAAAATCTCTCAAAGATCTTAACATTCCATACATCTGTACTTCAGATTTTGGAGGAAATACTCTAGACCATGCTTCGCCTATTGTGCTAAACAATGTTATTAAAGTAGAGCCAATGTTTCTAAACGATTGAATAAGCAAGTCTCGTCCAGTTGTGTGCTCCATTTCTTCTACTAATTCATTAATAGATTTTCCCGTTTTCTTAGATTGTTCTTCTAGGTCACGGTACATTTTTATCTCTTCTTTGGTAAGACCCACTGATTCCAATTGTTCATCCGTTAACTTATCTAATATTTGAGGATTTTCTTTTTGTACTATACCATACTTCTTTTCTGCGGCTGTAACATCATCTATAGTTAATGAATCTACTACTTTCCATCCATTACCGTAACCAGCACGTCTATCTGTCTCATTGACAAGCTCTTGAACTACATCGAAATTCCATCCATCTTCTTCTAACAAACCTTTTCTATATGGTTGATTCTTATAATCTCCACGCCATACTCGACTTACTATATCTTGATATTTCTCTAAACTATTAGATAAATTATCTACTTTCTTAATAGTGCCATTAAGTCCAGAACCATCTATTTTATTTAAGACGTTCATCATTTGTGTAAAAGGATTGTATTCCATTACAGCTTTTAAACGTTCTTCGAAACTTTTTAATGGAGCTACCAACCAATCATATAAAGTATTAGCCAAGTCTGTCCATAATCTCTTTTGTTCATTATAGTTTCCAAGAATATCTTCAAATATAGACATGAATGCAGAGCTCATTGCATCTTTTGTTGCGTCAATAGCTTCTTTAAATGTTTTTGCTGATTGAGCTGCCATGATAGCTGATATACCAACCTGATTACTTTCATTAGCAAGTTCTTTCATCAATTTTACTTGATCAGCAGTATATACTTTTTGATCTTTTGTTCCGGCTACTATCTTATTTTGAAGATCATCAACCGTTATGAGACCACTTTTCAACTTATCAATATCATCAATAACTTCTGACCATAATAGATCATCATTACCTTCAGTTATTTTAGCAACTGCTTCAGAAATAACAGAAAATCTACCAAAAGCCTTTTCCATTACTTCAGTATTAGCCCATCCATCTTTCAATGAATCTAAGAAACTACCAACATCTACAGTTCCTTTTTGTAATGTACCTAATTCTTCACCAGCTCTTATAATCTCCTGAGTTAATTGTTTAGAATTAGCACCAGCCATTATTACAGATTTCCAGTCAATTGCTTGTAATGAACCTCTTGAATATGACTGATTTAAATTGTAAATAACTCTACTGAATTCAGCACTACCTTTACCAGCAAAAGCTGTGGCGTTAGCTATACCTGTTATCATTGGTATTAATTTCTTAATATCACCACCAGAAGATGTCATTTGCGCTAATGCAGCAGTCATATCAGTAAAACTATAACTTGTTTCATCAGAGAATCTCATTAATCGACTAAGATAAGATTCTATCTCTTCAACAGATAAACCAGTAGAATTGACTAAGGTTTGAACGGATTGTAGCTTATCGTCCATTTTCTTCCAACCTTGTGAAACTTGATCAAAGGTTAAACTTTTAACCATACTTTTACCAAGATTAACAAACGAATTTGTTAGATTTGCTACCATTGTAGCACCAGCTATTTCTAATGCCGAGAACTTAACCTTAACTTGATCGGTAGCTTGAGCTAATGATTCCAAACCTTTACTAGATTTCTTAAATTCTAACGATCTATTTAATTGTTCAATACTTTGTAAAGAGGTTTTGACGTTTCGTTCAAAATTCTGATTATTAAACTGTAATGATACTACTTTTTCATCAATTGTTTTACTCATATATTTTACCTCCTTTCTTTTACTTTCTAGTATTATCTATAACTATTTCAGTCCATGCTTTTTCCGCAATCTTTTCAAATATTGGAAGAACAGCAGGGTTTATATAATCACGACCCTCGACCCATCCACCATTTCTAGTACCATGGCCGTATTGCAAAATTATAGCAATCGGTATACCTTTAACTACATTTGAATTATGAAAAGAAAGAGAAACTGATCCTTCTCTTCTCTCAATCTCATAATACCATGAATCTGCAGTTAACCCAGTATCTTTAGGTGTAGCCTGCTTTAGAGCTTCGACACCCTCTCTGCCATATCGGTCGAGATCGCCAATCTTAATTGTTTCTAATGCTCTTTCTAAAAAGCTATTTAATTTAGAGTAATCACCCTTTGTAGTTATCTGTATCATAAAAAATCATACCTAACCTTTCGAATTCATCTTTGCTCTACGAGCAGCATTTAATGAAGCATATTTTCCTGCTACATCTTTTCGGCTCATTTTTTTAGGAGGTGTATTTTTAACATCACAAACTCTAATAAGTGTCAATAATCTATTTAAATGCCATTTCTGACATTCCATTGGTATATTCAAAGATATCATCCAATAATAAATTAATTCTGAAGTGATTATTTCTCTACTAGCTTTAGTTTCTTTAGAAAAAGTTGTAGCTGTCATAGAAGCTCCTATATATTTATTAATTGCTTCTATATTATCAGCACTAAGTGCATTATAAACAGTAGGATTGACATTTTGTGTAATTGTCATACATCTAATATAATCAAGTGTTTCCTCTTGAGTTTTTTGTTCCTTTGACAAAAATGGTTTATTCCATTTGGATTCCCATTTTGATAAAGAAACAAGAGAATGCTCCAATTGCAAATCGCATTCCTTAGATTTTATAAACGTCTCTGTTTTGCTGTCGAACATTTCAACAGCTGGAACATGTATCTTTAGCATTCTCTAGCCCTCCATTATTACTTATTCTCTGTATTTTCTACTTCTACGCTAGTATCAATAGCAGGAACTTCTACATCTAATCTTTTAAGCTCTTCTTTAATCTTTTCATCAGAGATATCAATATCTCCAGGAACTATTCCTCTGATAAATTTGGCAGCTTCTACGTCATTTGTAGCTAACTCAGTAAATAATTGAGCATAAGCTTCTGTTTGTGTGAATGCATCAGTTAATTCTTTTGATTTTATAAATCTTTTACCATCTGCTGATTTTTCACCGTATGACTTTGTAATTATCTCCTTAAATATTTTCATTATACTAGGAGTATCTTGAGCTTTAACGATATTCTTTATCATATCAGCCATACCACCAGGAGTCATCATTTCCATTTCCATTAATTCAGCTTTATTTAAATTAAAGTAGAAATCCTCATTTCTTTCTACACCATTATAATCTGTATATTTTATAGTTTTCTTTAACATTATATTTTCTCCTTCCCTCTAAAATATAAAGATAGAGGGGTATATTTCAACCCCTCATAATCTCATTAAATTAACCGTTTGATACAGTTAATAATTCAGCAACCTCATTTGGTAAAGGTAATCTAGCTTCTACAGCTGGTTGTGGATTTTCTCCTGTTGTAGCAGCTGTACCATATAGAATAGCTTCAAATGCTTTTAAAGCATTCTTTTGAGCTTCTGTAGTAAACTTAGTTGAATCTATTACTAATGATGCTGTTGGTTTACCACCGTCTACTTTAACAGGAGTAGTGCTTAATTCCCAAGAGAAAGTAATAGCTTCTGGACTATCATTAATAGTAGCATAAGCCTTCTCAGATGGAGCAGCTAAAGCACCATAAATAAGGTGAATTTTATATCCATGATCATTAGCATCTACATCATTACCA
>JAEEGL016775547.1_pt1 | contig 24630 bp, 14 predicted proteins | sample 9134231 | NCBI WGS metagenome assembly JAEEGL01 (sample SAMN16246548, study PRJNA631951) | gut metagenome | biome: gut microbiome; feature: rumen; material: fiber-attached | host: Bos | place: Iran: Karaj | collected 2018-10
ACCTCGACTTCAACGACGTGAAGACCGTGCTCAAGGACGGCGGCGTGGCCATTATGTCCACCGGCTACGGCGAGGGCGAGGGTCGCGTCAGGAAAGCCATCGACGACGCCCTCAACTCGCCGCTGCTCAACGAGAACGACGTGTTCAACTCCAAGAAGATCCTGCTCAGCATCTCGTTTGCCGGCAACAAGGACGGCTCCGGCTCGCTGATGATGGAGGAGATGAACGACGTGAACGACTTCATGGGCAAGTTCGGCAACGACTTCGAAATCAAGTGGGGACTGGCCACCGACCCCGAGCTGGGCAAGCGCGTGAAGGTCACCATCCTGGCCACCGGCTTCGGCATCGACCGCGTCGACGGCATGGCCAGCCACCGCCAGCACCGCAACACGCAGGAGGAGGCCACCCGCATTGCCGCCGAGCAGGAGAAGGAAGCCCAGCGTCAGGACCGCCGCAACCGCTACTATGGCGGCGACGGCCAGAGCAAGCGCTACAAGCGCCGCCCGCACATCTACCTGTTCCGCCCCGAGGACCTCGACAACGACGACGTCATCTCCGCCGTAGAGCAGACCCCCACCTACAAGCGCACGCGCGAAATCCTCGACAGCATCTACAGCCAGGCCTACGGCGACGACGCTCCGCCCACCGCCGAACCCGCCGCACCACAGCCCGCAGAACCCATACAGGGAACCATCAAGTTCGGGTGATTATATTAGAAGGATTAAAGGGTGGTTGCGACCGCCCGCCAACATCAATAAGCACGCTCGCACGCAATAATAAGCACGGGCGTGCTTATTAATGTGTACGCCCGCCAACGACCCATTGATCTACCACGATATGGGCATCGAGGGCACGAATGGTAAGCGTATGGTTGCCCTTGCTGAGGTTGACCTTTAGCTGGCGAAGGGCCTGACCACGAAGTACATTCTGTTTCCAGCCTTCAGAACGGAAAGGTTCTTTTAGGTTATAAACCACTGGTTGCCGTCCATCGATGCTGACGCTGTAGCGCAAGTCGCCGTTATCATTAGGTTGCGTGGGGATGAGAGCAGTCTGTAGGATATAGTCGCCATCCGTGTCCACATCGAAACGATAAGTCAGCATACCATCTTTCGGCAAGGCTACGGCATTCATCGAATGGCCAAGCATCTGAATAACTTTTGCGCCCTCAGAGGCAGAATCATAATCGCAAGCATTCTTACACAACAGCATCGATTCTCCCTGCGAGAGTGTGGCATTGACATCTTCAAACACAGGCAGTTTGCGAGGTGCGGCATCCATCAGATAACGCCACTTACCATCGTTCATCTCGTTATATTGCGAGGTGAGCGACTGGATCTCCTCATACGCCTGATGACTCTCCTTGTGGTTGGAAAGAATCTTCCGACTCATGGCGGCAGCTGCACGTACGGGATATTCGATGGCGGCAAACCATGCATCGTGGAGTTCAGGTCGCAGCATAGGATGACATTCAGCGATGGTAGCCTCAATATGTTCAAAGGCTGTCAGTCGCAATGCCGCATCAGCGGCTGTCAGAGGCACTGTGTCGACTCTTGAAAGGCCACGCTCATAAATGCGTTTGTCGAGTTCCACCTGCGTATATCCCATGAACTCAGGACGTCGGATTCCACATAGCCGGTAGAACTCGTGCATCGCGGGAAAGAGCCTATTGCCGACCTCCTGTCCAAACTCGCGACAGAGCCACGCCCGATAATGGCTGTTGAGCGATTCACCATTGATGCAATCGATATTCCACGCCATATCGAGGAAGAGCTCGAGGTCGTAGCCAGCCACCTTCGGATCGTGTACGTTGGCAATCCAGAGTTTCCGCACGTGATGGTCGTATGCCTGGCGCATTTCGTTGTAAATCAATCCTGGTTGGGTGGTCGTCAACCAAAGGTAATCGTGTGGACGACCCCAGTATGAGAGATGATAATAGACACCAGCGCCACCAATACGCTGTTGTTCTACCGTATTCGACAGACGAGTGATATAGCCATAGTTGTCGTCGCACCACATAAGCGTTACATAGTCAGGCACTTGCAAGCCCTTCTCATACAATTGCAACACCTCCTTGTAAGGCACGAACACCTGCATCTGTTTCTTAGGGGCGCCAATATACTTGCGGAGCAGCTCCTGTTGGTCGTTAATCACCTGTTGGAGTCCGTCGAACTTCTCCTGCTCCGTCTTGTAACCCTCCATCGAACTGTCGTGGATGCCGCGCATGCCAATGGTAAACATGTTGTCTTTTGATAGCTTCACCTCTTGCAGGCGTTCAATCCAATACTGATGCACAGCCTCGCGATTAGTGCGATAGTTGAAGGCGCCACGCTTGGCAGCATCCCACTCGTCGACATTATTTCGCAACAACGGTTCGCAATGGCTGGTGCCGACGACGATACCACAGCTGTCTGCCATCTGCTTCGCACCAGAAATCTTAAAGAAAGCCGTTGTGCCAGGATGCATCGCAGGCCAGACGGCATTAGCACGCAGACGCAGCAACAACTGGAAAATCTTCTTGTAGGTTTTGACGCCTATTTGGCCATTTGGCGCAGGATCAAAGGTCTTTCTGCTCCATGGACGCAGGCTCCAGTCTTCATCGTTGAGGAAGATGCCGCGATAAGTCACACTCGGACGTTGCTCTGTCACGAAATCCTCACTCATCACCAAACGGTCTTTCTTTTCTGGCACCACATCGCCCCACCATATCCAAGGCGAGACGCCTGCCAGACGTGAGAGTTCGAGCAGACCGTAAGCCATACCCCGTCCGTTACCGCCTTCAACGATTATCTGCCCACCTTTTATATAAATACAGAAACCGTCTGCCGTCAATGTCGGCGCATGCACTACCTGGATAGTCGCTTTGTCCGAGGCCACTGGTTCCACCCCAGTTACCTGCTGCATGTCGTCTTTCCACATCTCCAAGGCGGTCATCACTACAGGCTCCACGTCCTTCGGCATCTGGTAGGTTATCGGATGCTGTCCGTCAAACCATACAACCTCTGCGCCCTGTGCGCCCAAAACGCATAAGGCGAGCATCATACCATAGAATAATCGGAGTTTCATATATTTATCACATGTAGTTCGTTTCGGGTACAAAAATACGAATAAGCGAGCGAAATACCAAAGGAAAACTCAAATAAATTTGTCCTTTTTGGCGAATTTTCTCGCGACTCAGCAATATAAATGCAAGCATTCATTGCATTCGCTGCTCTAAAATTTGGTTTTTCGCTCGGTTTGCACTACCTTTTCGCTTTGCGAGAAGATACTTTCGCTCGACAATTAAAACAAAAAACGTTTTTTGTTTTGAATTGTGCTCGCTTATTCGTACCTTTGTAGGCTGTATGGCAAACGAAACTAGCAATGCGACCCTGAAACGACAACTGAAAGTGCTTACCATCCCGGTATTCATCGAGATGGCGCTGGTGATGTTGCTGGGTGCCGTCGATACTGTGATGCTGAGTCGCTATAGCGACAATAGCGTGGCTGCCGTGGGACTGGACAACCAGCTTATCTCGCTGGTATTCCTCGTCTATCAGTTCTTTTCGATGGGTGCGGCTATCCTTTGTGCACAGTATATCGGGGCGGGACTGAGGAAGCGGCTGGTGCAGGTCGTGGGCATGGCCCTCGCCATCAATCTGCTGGTAGGACTGACAGTCAGCGCCTTGCTATTCTTCTATGCCGAGCATTTGTTGCTGATGATGGGCCTGCGCCCGGAACTGATGGGCGACGGACTGGTCTACCTGCGGCTGACGGGTGCCCTGTCGTTCTTCCAAGCCCTGGCGCTGACTTTTTCAGCCTCGCTGCGCAGTGCCGACAAGGTCATCTATCCGATGGTTGTCACAGGCGTTGTCAACGTGCTGAACATTATTGGCAACTACGCCCTCATCTTCGGCCATTGGGGCTGTCCGCAACTGGGCGTCGAGGGAGCGGCCATTGCCACCGCCGCCAGCCGCGCCATTGCCATGGTGTTGCTTGCCATTATCCACTTCCGCGTCCATATTCCACGCTTCCCGTTGCATTACTTCCGCCCCATGCCTTGGCAGGAGCTGCGTAACCTGCTATATATCGGCATCCCGGCCATGAGCGAGAACATATCCTACTGTCTGTCGCAGGTGGTTATCACCTATTTCATCAACCAAATCAGCAACGAGGCCCTCGCCACCCGGGCCTACTGCCACAACATGATTATGTTCGTCTATCTCTTCTGCCTCAGCATCACACAAGGTGGCGACATCCTTGTTGGTCACCTCGTAGGCCAACAGCGGCATCAAGCAGCTTTTATCTTAGGCAACTATTTCTACCGATGGTCTATGATTATCACTCTTACCGGTTCGGCCATTCTTGCTTTGGCAGGTCGTAGCATCCTCACCGCATTCACAGACAACGAGGAGATCATCACCATGGGCATCTGGGTGCTGGTTGTAGACTGGTTTCTGGAAATCGGACGCACGTCGAACATCTTTGCAGGTAGCACTTTGCGTGCCACGGGCGATACCGTCTATCCCTTCGTTGTGGGTGTCATCTTCCAGTGGACCATTGCTGTGGGCTTAAGCTACGTCATCGGCATCCCACTGGGATTTGGCCTTGTGGGCATGTGGGTAGGTTTCGCTCTTGACGAGAACGTCCGTGGTGTTATCCTCGTGCGTCGCTGGCGCTCAGGGGAATGGAGGACTAAAGGTTTTGTGAAAGACAATAAACCTTGAAAAAGCTCAAATACATTTGGCTGTTTGCGTTTTTTTTCGTACCTTCGCAGGCGATATGGCAACAATTAATGAGATACAAGACGAAATCATTGAGGAATTCGGTGGTTTCGACGACTGGATGGATAAGTACCAGCTGCTGATAGACCTGGGCAACGAACAGGAGCCGCTGGAGGAGAGGTATAAGACGGAGAGCAACCTGATAGACGGTTGCCAGAGCCGCGTGTGGCTGGTGGCGGACTGCGTGGACGGCATCGTCACGTTCCGGGCGGAGAGCGATGCGCTAATCGTGAAGGGCATCGTGGCACTGCTGATTCGCGTGCTGAGCGGCCACAGACCACAGGAGATTCTGGATGCTGAACTGTACTTCATCGACGAGATCGGGTTGAAAGAGCACCTGTCGCCGACGCGCTCTAACGGCCTGCTGGCAATGGTGAAGCAAATGAGGATGTACGCCTTAGCGTTTCATAGTCATCAAGCTTCTTAAGATAGTATTCGCGGAAGTCGCGCCAACGGTAGTAGGGGGCTATGTCTGTCGGAACGGGCAGCGTAGCCTCCTGTTCGTTGAGCAGCACCTTGATGACGATGTCCTTGTCGTCGGGACTGCTGCGGTAGAACACGAGCTGGATGTTCGATGCCATGGGGAATACGAGGCACGCCCACCAGCCGTTGGGTTCGAGGGCGGCGAGGTCAGCGGTCTGGAAGTCGAAGCCGTTGATGCCCAGCAGGCAGGTCAGCGGCAGCATGACGGTCTCGTGGCCGAAGCGCAGCGAGGCTCCCGGGCGCGGCAGTCGCAAGCAGCTGTCGGCCTCGTGGATCATGTGGCGCAGCAGGTAACGCTGGGAGTAGGGCTGGTCGCCGCCGTTGAGTGGCGAAGGGCCGTAGTTGGCGTACCACCACGCATTCTCGCACTGCCAGAAGCAGTGGAAGTCCTCATAGGTGAAGAGGTCGACGAGTTGCGACCGCTCGCTCATGCGGGTGTTCTGCTGGATGAGTCCCGACAATATTAAATAGTAGTTCAACCATTGCTCGCCGTTTCGCGGCTGGAGGGTGGCGACGAAGCCGTCGAGCACCTTCCGTGCAGCGTCCACATCGGTGAACAGCATCTGCATGAGGCGGTAGTTGCCGATGAGCGGCTGGCAGAAGGCGTTGAAAGCCTGCCGGGTCTCGGGGGTTTCCATCCTGTTGCGCAGCAGCGTGTCCTGATGGTTCATATACCACATATCCTTTCGCGAGGCGCGCATGGTGACGTCCAGGCGCGGATTGAGGGCCACCAGCTGCTGGACAGCGGCACCCATCGAGAGCACGCAACGCGTGACGGTGGTGCTGCGAGCGTCGACGTAGGCACCGTCGCTGAACACCTCGGGGAAGCGTTCCACCATGCGGCAGGCTATCTGGCGGTGCTGCCGCTTGCCCAGTCCCGTGAGGTCGCCCCAGCGTCCCTCGGAGTCGTCGATGATGTGGCGCAGTTCGCGCAGCACGTCCTTGCCTGTCGGGGTGAGCAGTGCGAGGCTGTCGGCACGGCAGAGCATGCGGTAGGGTATGTCGTAGGCCTTGCGGTTGCTGAGATAGCGCGAGCCGTGGCGTCCGTAGTGGCTGATGTAGAAGGGCTTCTTGCCCTCGGGAGCAGGGGTCAGTGCGGGCAGCGTGCTGTCGGGATAGATGCAGTAGTTGCTGGCTGAGAAGTTGCGGTTCTGGCGAATCTTCTCGAAGGCCGACAGCGGCTGGCCTTCCGACACACTTACCTGTCCCCACGCCGAAAGTGCCAAGAGCACTACTGCGAGTACTGAGAGTAATCTCTCACCTCTCACCTCTAACCTCTCACTTCTCACTTTCCTCATACGCGTCAAGTTTCTTTAGATAGTATTCGCGGAAGTCGCGCCAGAGGTAGTAGGGCCCATGGTGGCTCTTCAGCGGCAGCTGGACTTCGTTCTCGTTGAGCAGCACCTTGACGACGACGTCCGTGTCGTCGGGACTGCTGCGATAGAACACAAGCTGCAGGTTGCCTGCCATCGGGATGACCTTGTAGTTGGCCCAGCCCTTGCGGTCGAGCGATTCAAGGTCGGCGGTGGCCAGTCCGAAACGGTTCTCTCTTTGAGAGTGTGGCGCTGCAATGATTTCCAGCAGGCACACCAGTGGCAGCAGCATGGTGTCGTGACCATAGCGCAGTTGGGCGCCGGGCTGTTTCAGCTGGATGCTGACGTCGGCATCGTTGATGATTTTGCGCAACAGGGTTCGCTGGCAGTAGGGCTGACTGCCGCCGCTTGCGGGACAGAAACCGTAGTTGACATACCACCACGCGTTGCCCTTCCTCCAGTAGTCGTACAGCTCGTCGTCGGTAAACAGGTCGTACAGTGTCATCCGCAGGCTGAGGTCGGTGTTTTGCAGGCTGTTGGCCAGTTCGTAGAGGCTGTTGCTGAACTTGTCGGCATCGATGTGCTGCCGGACGTAGGCCGTATCGTTGAACAGCGACTGCATCAGGCGGCTGCTGGTGTCGTAACGCTGGCTGAAGGTGGTGAGCAGTGCCTGTGTGGCCGAATCCTGCCTCAACGTCTCCAGACGGGGGTCGGAACCGCACAAGTAGTACATGTCGCGCTGGGTGGCGTTGTGGTGGATGAATACCTTCGGACACATGCGCGCGAGCTGCATCATGGCATTCTCCATCGACAGGAATACGCGGAGCGACGTCGTGCTGCGGGCATCGACGTCTGCCCCCTCGGCAAAGACCTCAGGGAAGCGGTCGACCATGCGTCGCATGATTTGCTGGTGTTGCAGGGCACCCAGACGCGTCAGCTCGCCATAACGGCCGCGAGCGTCCTTGCGGATGATGTCCAGCCTTTGCACCACGTCCTTGCCCAAGGGAGTCAGCTTGCCCAGACTGTCGGCCTCGGCCATCACGGCGTAGGGAGCCTCGTAGTCGTTGGCCCCGATGAGATAGCGCGAGCCGTGGCGTCCGTAGTGGCTGATATAGAAGGGGTGCTTACCCTCGGGAGCAGGCGTCAGCTTCAACTGCGCAGGTTCCGGGTAAGCCAGATAGTTGCCGGCCGAGCAACGGATGTTGTCGCGAATTTCCTCGCGTATACTCTGTGCCTCGAGTCCCACGGCCATGACCGTCAGGATGGCACAAAGCAAGATTTTTCTCATAAGTTCTTTCAATTTGTGTGCAAAATTAAAAAATAATTCGTATATTTGCAAAATTAAACCGAAAAAAGTCATAATATGGCAACAAAACAACCCTGGCAAGACGATTATTGGCTGTTGCTGATGCAACAATACCTGCGCAAGCCGACAGGTATGAAACCAACGTACGACCGCGAAATGGTGAACCTCAGTATGGAACTGCACATCCATCCGGAAGTGCTTCACGAGAGACTGGGCGACATAGCGCGCCTGCGTACTCCCCGCATAGAGCGCATCTGGAAGGAGTATGGCGAGAATCCGCGTCGACTGAGCCGTGCCGTCAAGCTGCTGCGCCAGATGATAGGCTTCAACTCGGGAGGCGATTTCTTTGAGGGTGTCGACGTACAAGAGACCTTCGAGTATGACTTCCGTCCCATCAGCGAGGACGAACGCCTGACGCCCATCATGCTCGTGGTGACGCTCGACCTCTATTTCCGTCTGACACCCATCACGATGGTCACTGAAACCCCTGAGGTGCAGGAACTGGCACGCCTGTTGCGCATCCCTGCCAAGCTGGTGGTCGAGATACTGGACGTGTATCAGCACTGCGACCCTTATCTGCACCGGCGCGACGTGACGTTCAGTCCGCTGTTGCTGCCCTGCCAGCAGATTTGGCAACGCTATGGCAACATCGACACGCGACAATTGGCCGACTATGCCGAGCAGCTGAAGGTGTACTTTAAGAGTTGACAATTGAAAGTTGACAATTGATAATTAATAAACCAATAACAAGATGAAAAGAACAATGATTACAGGAGCCCTGCTCCTTTTAATGGCATCAACAATGACTGCACAAACAAAACTGCGTGCCGACAATATCGACGAGGTGTTGAAGGCTATGACGATTGAAGAAAAGGCCAAACTATTGGTTGGCGGTGCTAACAATTTCTTTGGCGCGGGAGCCGTCGTAGGCGGTGAGGCCGACCTGGTGGCTGGTGCTGCTGGTACGACACCCCGCATCGAACGGCTGGGAATCCCCGCAACGGTACTTACCGACGGCCCTGCCGGAGTGCGTATTGACCCCACGCGTGAGGGTACGACGCAGACGTACTATGCTACAGCTTTCCCCATTGGCTCGTGTCTGGCTTCGACGTGGAACACGGAACTGGTCAGCAGGGTGGGCGAGGCTATCGGCAATGAGACCAAGGAGTATCGCTGTGACGTGATTCTCGGTCCAGGCATGAACCTGCACCGCAATCCGCTGTGTGGCCGTAACTTCGAGTACTACAGCGAGGACCCGCTGGTGACGGGAAAGATTGCCGCGGCTTATATCAAGGGTGTGCAGAGTCAGGGTGCTGGTGTGAGTGCCAAGCACTTTGCCGTCAATTCGCAGGAGACGGATCGTACCAGCGTCGACGAGCGGGTCAGCCAGCGTGCAGCCCGCGAGCTCTATCTGCGTGGTTTCGAGATTGCCGTCCGCGAGAGCGACCCTTGGACCATCATGGCCAGTTATAATAAGGTGAACGGTGAGTTTTCGATGGGTAATTACGACCTACTCACAAAGATTCTGCGCGAGGACTGGGGCTATAAGGGTATCGTGATGACCGACTGGATTGGCATCCGCAAGGGTCTGCCCACCATCAACGAGGTTTATGCCGGCAACGATCTGATGGAACCAGGCCAGCCCGCCCAGGTGCAGGAGATTATCGAGGGTATCAAGAGCGGCAAACTCAGTATGGAGGACGTCGACCGCAACGTGCGCCGTATGCTGGAATATATCGTCAAGACGCCCAGCTTCAATAATTATCCCTATACCAACAAACCTGACTTCGAGGCTCATGCTGCCATTACGCGCCAGAGTGCTGCCGAGGGTATCGTGCTGCTGAAGAACAATGGTGCCCTGCCTTGGAAAGATGGTAAGATTAAGACCGTTGCGCTCTTTGGCGAGAATTCTTACGACTTCCTCAGCGGTGGTACAGGTTCAGGTTGCGTTCATCCGCCATACGTGGTGGATATGCTTACTGGTTTGAAGAATGCTGGTATCAACTCGTCTGCAACGCTTACCGACATCTATCGTAAGTACATTGACTATGCACGGGTAAAATTCCAGGCAGAGCGTCATCCTGCCAAGTGGTTCCAGACGGAGATGATGGGGCAACAGAAGTATCCTGAGATTGGTATTTCCCCGATTGCTATCGACAAAGAGGTGGCTGGTGCCGACGCGGCCATCATCACCATTGGTCGTCAAGCAGGTGAGGGTATCGACCGCGATATCGCTACCGAGTTCAACCTCGTTCCTGAGGAGCTGGCGCTCATCAAGGACGTCTGCAACGCCTTCCACCAGGCAGGCAAGCCCGTGGTGGTGATCATCAACTCGGGTTCTGTCATTGAGACGGCCTCGTGGAGTGGCTATCCGGATGCTATTCTTTGTGCTTGGCAGCCAGGTATGGAAGGTGGCAATTCTGTGGCCGACCTGCTGACGGGTAAGGTGAATCCGTCTGGCAAACTCACCATGACGTGGCCGCTTGCTGCTACGGACCATCCTTCGACGAAGGGTTATCCTGGCACGATGGACTTCTATACCTACGAGGTGACAAGAGGCTACACGGGTCAGGTTGCCGGCTACGACTATACCAATCACGAAGAGGATATCTATGTGGGCTATCGTTTCTTCGATACCTTCAACCGCGAGGTGGCCTATCCCTTCGGATTCGGACTAAGCTATACGACCTTTGAATTCTCGAAACCTGTGGTTAAGGCCAAGGGTAAGGATGTTGTTGAGGTAAGCATCACCGTTAAGAACACTGGCGCTGTCAGTGGTAAGGAGGTGGCCCAAGTCTATGTACAAGCACCTAAGGGCAAACTCGAAAAGCCTGCTCAGGAACTGAAAGCCTTCGCCAAGACGCGCGAGCTACAACCTGGTGAGAGTCAGACGCTGACCATGACCATTCCCGTTCGCGACCTTGCCAGCTTCGACGAGGCTGATTCTCAGTGGCTCACAGAGGCTGGTAGCTATACGTTCCGCATTGGCAACTCCAGTCGCAATCTGCCTTTATCAGTAGCACTCACCTTGAAGGAATATACGGAAAAAGTCAACAATGCGCTGGCTCCCCAGCAAAAGCTTAACTTATTGAAACACTAACAAAATCCGAGGAAGTTCGTCTATATATAAATAAGGTATAGCAATGATGAAAAGAACTTTCCTTTTGACGTTAGTGGGCTTGGTGGCTATAGGCGTGCAGGCTCAGAAGCTGGTGGAAACCCAGCGACAGTATCTGAGTGGTCATGGTTGCGACGATATGGTGGAGTGGGACTTCCTGTGTTCGGACGGTCGCAACAGCGGTAAGTGGACGAAGATTGGAGTTCCCTCATGTTGGGAACTGCAGGGTTTTGGCACTTATCAATATGGAATGCGTTTTTATGGCAAGGCGACGCCAGAGGGAATTGCTGACGAGACAGGAAAGTATAAGACGGAGTTTATGTTGCCTCAGGAGTGGGCTGGTCGTCAGATTCAGCTCGTCTTCGAGGCTGCATTTACGGAGATTCATGTCGAGATCAATGGTCGCAAAGCGGGTAATGGCACTTATCAGGGTGGCTTTACGCGCCATACGATAGACGTGTCAGACCGTGTGTTCTTTGGTTCGAAGAAGAACCGCTTGGAGGTTGAAGTACTGAAGGAGAGCACTAATCCGCAGGTAAACCTCGCTGAGCGCAGGGCTGACTATTGGAACTTCGGCGGTATCTGGCGGCCTGTGTTCATCATCAGCAAGCCTTCGCAGAACATCCAGCGGGTGGCCATTGACGCTAAGGCGGATGGTTCCTTTACGGCTGATGTCTTCCTGAATCGTGCCGTTGCCGGCTCCAGTGTGACCGTCGATTTGGTTGACGCCAATGGAAAGAAGGTCGCCACAAGTCCGTCTTATATCGTTGCCAGCGACCAGGCCAAGGTTGAGTTCCGCACGGAGAATCCCAAGTTGTGGAATGCTGAACAGCCTAACCTCTATACCGCTGTCTTTACGTTAAAAGACGCTGAGGGTTGTACCCTCCACATGGAGCGTCAGAAGTTCGGTTTCCGCACCATTGAATATCGCCATACTTACAAAGGCGATAAGGAGGATGGTGTGTTTATCAATGGGCAGAAGGTGATTTTCAAGGGTGTCAACCGGCATTCCTTCCGTCCTGAGAGTGGTCGCACGCTGTCGAAGCAGAAGAATATCGAGGACGTGCTGCTGATTAAGAGCATGAACATGAATGCTGTCCGTCTGAGTCACTACCCTGCCGACCCAGAGTTCTTGGACGCCTGCGACTCGCTGGGTCTTTATGTGGAGTGTGAACAGCCTGGGTGGCATAAGGCACACGAAACGATAGTGGGTTCGCAAATCGTTGAGGAGATGGTGACGCGTGATGTGAACCATCCTAGCATCATCTTCTGGAGCAATGGTAACGAAGGTGGCTTTAATTACGAACTGGAGCCAGTATTCGCGCAGTTCGACCCTCAACAGCGTGTAGTACTCTATCCTTGGGCTAATCGTAATGGTTTCGAGACCAAGCACTATCGTTCGTGGGGTGAAACAGCAGACTATATGCGCCAAAAGGAAATCTTTATGCCTACTGAGTTTCTGCACGGATTGTATGACGGAGGACATGGGGCAGGCTTGAAAGACTACTGGAAGTTGATGATGAGCAATCCACGTTGTGCAGGCGGTTTCCTGTGGGACCTGATGGATCAGGCTGTGGTTCGTACGGACAAAAATGGCATTCTTGACCCTGTGGGCAACTTCGGCTCTGACGGCATCGTTGGTCCCCACATGGAAAAGGAAGGTTCGTTCTATACCATCCGCGAGGTGTGGAGTCCTGTTCAGGTGTTGTATTTTGACAGCGGTGCCTTCACCATTCAGAACTGCTATAACTTCATCAACCTGAAGGACTGCCAGTTCAGCTACAGACTGCTCAAGATGCCTGCTTACGGAGAGTCGGAGGTCAAGGTCATCAAAACCGTAAAGCTTACTTCGCCTGATGCTGTACCAGGTGAAAAAGCCCGGCTGAAAATCGAAAGGACAGATGCTGATGTGATTGAGTTGACAGCTATTGACCCGTATGGAAAGGAAATCTTTACGTGGAGCCATAGACACATGATAAAACTCGGCACCGATAACCTGAGCAAGAGAAACCTACACAAGAATACCCAGAAATACTCGTATACAGAGGATACAAACCAATTGTTGGTGCAAAATGGCAATTGTCAGTATGCCTTCAGCAAGAAGACGGGTAGGCTGATGGGTGTTTCCGTAGGCGACAAAAAACTCTCGTTCAGCAATGGTCCCCGCTTTGTAGCTGCCAAGCGTGCTGACCGTTCGCAGGATGGTTTTTACAACCACGACGACAACAAGGCCTTCCAGAAAAAGACGCAATATACGGAGTATCCTGACCAAGGTGCCTTTGATGGTTTCACCTTTAGTGACAGTACACTGGTTGCCAATTATCTGCATGGTTCCATCAATACGGTTACTTGGCGCTTCCTCGCTGATGGCGGTATGTATATGAACGTCGACTATTACTTCAATGGAGTCGTCGACCTGATGGGTATCTGCTTCGACTATCCTGAGACAATGGTGAAAAGCAAGCAATGGGTGGGCAAGGGTCCCTATCGCGTTTGGCAAAACCGTCAGGAGGGTCCACAGTATGGTCTGTGGCAGAACGACTACAACGACCCCATTCCTGGTGAGTCGTGGGACTATCCTGAGTTCAAAGGTTACTTTAACAATGTCAACTGGATGAAGCTAAATACCACTGAAGGAGCCGTTGGTATAGAAACGATAGCTGGAAAGATTGGCGTCTATACGCCTCGTGATGGTCGCGACCATATCCTCTATACCCTGCCAGAGACAGGTATCTCTATCCTCAAGGCCATTCCTGCCGTTCGCAACAAGGTAAATACCACTGACCTCAATGGTCCCAGCGCACAGCCTTATTGGAGCAAGGGGAAAGGAAGCATCAATGCCATCCTGCACTTCGAGTGATTTCTAATCAACGAATCGAACGAATTACACGGATGCTATGAAACGACTGACCACACTTGCTCTTGTCCTGTGCCTCGCAATTATGTCGCGAGGTAACGACACGACTCGTCCTTGGACTTTCTGGTATTGGATGTATGGCGCCGTATCAGAAGCAGGCATTAAGGCCGACCTACAGGCAATGAAGGACGTGGGACTGGGTGGCTGTTACCTGATGCCTATTCGTGGGTCACAAGAACGACCTGAATATCAAGGAACAGCTGATGCCTTGAGTGAGAACTTCTGGCGGATGGTGGACTATTCGTTCTCGCAAGCCGATTCCCTCGGATTGGAAATGGGCATTCACATCTGCGACGGTTTTGCACTCGCTGGCGGACCTTGGATTTCACCAGAAGAATCCATGCAGAAGGTTGTCTTCTGCGATACCGTCGTCACTGGAGGCAAGCACCATTTCCTCATGCAAAAGCCTCAGCACTACGAACATTACTATGAGGATATTGCGGCATATGCCATTCCTGTTACTGTGTCCTTGGGTTATCCCAAAGGCTCTCTATCTTATTCTCCTGAGGTCAAAATAAACGCCAAAGGGGTGCTATGTGCTGACGAACCTTGCTGGATTCAGTACGAATTCGACAAACCTACGTTGGTGCGAAATATCGAGATAGAACCCTCAGGCACCAATATCCAATGTCAGCGACTAACGATAAAGGCGTCGCACGACGGAGTTATCTTTCAGACAGTCAAGCAGTTGATACCTCCTCGTCAGGGTTGGCAAAACACAGACTTCAACACTACCTTCTCCATTCCTCCCTGTAAGGTAAAGTATGTACGTCTGGAGTGGACGCCAGAAGGAACAGAGCCAGGTGCCGAGGATTTGGATGCCGCCAAGTGGAAACCCGTTTTGCGACTGAAGGGCATCAAGTTTGGCAGTTGGCCACTCATCGACAACTGGGAAGGCAAGGCCGGTTACGTTTGGCGCATAGCCCCAGAGACGCCAGATATTGACCTGCCCTACGAAGATTTCCTGCACCCTAGAGATATCAAACCATTCAAGATGCAAGGCGACTACGTTGACGTGGAGTTGCCTGAAGGCACTTGGCGCATCCTGCGAATGGGCCATACCTCAACGGGGCATACTAATGCTACAGCTGGTGGGGCAAAGGGCTTGGAATGCGACAAATTCTCTCGTAAGGCTGTCAGCAAACAAGTAGACCGTTGGTTTGGGCTCTTTATGAATCGTCCAAACCACAAGGTTGTTAAGTATCTGCACGTCGACTCATGGGAGTGTGGTTCGCAAAATTGGAGCCGAAACTTTGCCCAGGAGTTTGAACGCAGGCGAGGTTATGATATTATTCCTCTCCTGCCCGTATATGCTGGTGTTCCTATGATGGGGGCAGAAGAGACGCTAAGAGACATTCGCAAGACCATCAATGAATTGGTGGACGAGGTGTTCTTCGTCACCGTTGCTCAAAAGGCCAAGGAATATGGTGTGCAGTTGTCATCAGAGAGCGTTGCACCTACGATGGTTTCCGATGGAATGGCGCATTTTAAGTATGTTGACGTGCCTATGGGTGAGTTTTGGTTGAATTCTCCTACCCACGACAAACCCACCGATATGCTCGACGCCATCAGCGGGGCTCACGTCTATGGGAAGAATATTATCCAAGCAGAAGGTTTTACTGAAGTGCGTGGTGTGTGGGACGAGACACCAGCAAGTATCAAGGCGTTATTGGATAGGAACTTCGCCCTTGGCATGAATCGTCTCTTCTTCCACGTGAATACCCACAACCCTTGGCTCGACCGCAAACCAGGCATGACGCTCGATGGAATCGGCCTTTTTTTTCAGCGCGACCAAATTTGGTTCCCTGAAGCAAAGCCTTTTGTGGATTATATCACCCGTTGTCAAACACTCCTGCAAAAGGGCAAGCCAGTTATCGACATAGCCGTCTATATTGGGGAAGAAATGCCCTGTCGTGCCTTTACTCCAGACCGCCTTGTACCAATGTTGCCTGGTTTGTTTGGTGCGGAACGAGTGGCCTCCGAACGCAAACGACTGGCCAATGTCGGCCAGCCGATGGAGGAATCGCCTGTTGGCGTGCGACATTCCGTTGGAATCGTCGATTTAAAGGACTGGATCAATCCACTTCACGGCTATCAGTACGACTCGATGAACAAGGACGCCCTGCTCAATCAGCCCTTTAATTATAAGGTATTGGTTGTTCCCCAGTGGGTTTTGGTTTCTCCAGAAGCCAAGAAACGCATAGCCCAACTGCGCAGACAAGGCGTTCAGATTGTTGACAAACCCTGTAAGGAGAGCACTTTCGATAAAATTGCGCCAGACGTCATTCTACCTGAAGGCATTGCCTACGCTCATCGTACAGGAAAAGGTGAAGACATTTATTTTCTCTCGAACCAAACGAACCAAGAGCAGACTTTCTCACCTGTTTTCCGTGAAATTGCTTGCCACACTCTGACTTCTGGGTCAGAGAACAAAGGAAAAGCGTTGGTTTACAATCCCCTAACGGATGAATCGTACGACTATCAAGACACCATCACATTGCCTGCTTACGGCTCGTTGTTTGTGAGCTACCGGCAAAGCGAATATTCCCAGGCTGGGAATAAAACATTCCCACGCTGGGAACAAAACATTCCCACGCTGGGAATAAATAGCGAGCCTTGGACTATCACCTTCCGAGAGGCAGGCTTAACCATCAAGAGCCAGTCGCTCTTCGACTGGAGCCAACATGCAGACGACAGGATTCGCTATTTCAGTGGTCACGCGCGCTACACGACGACGTGGAAACTGAAAAAGAACAAAGTTCCTCAGGGGCGCACTTGGTTGTCGTTCCCCAACGTGAAGGATATCGCCCACGTATGGATTAATGGCAAGGATTGCGGCATTGCGTGGATGGCTCCCTACGAGGTAGAGATTACTGGTGCTTTGCAAAAGGGCAAAAATACGATAGAAATCGAGGTGGTGAACACTTGGCATAATGCCCTGCGAGGCGAAGATCTTGGCAAAGCGCCCTACGAAGGTATTTGGACGAATGCCAAGTATCGCACGAAGGGTGAAGGATTATTGCCTGCAGGCCTCCTTGAACCACCGGTAATTATAACGACCACAGATTGAACGGATTAAACGGAAAAAATATGAGAAAATTAATTTGTGCCATCGTTGCGTTTATAGCCATCACAGCGAATGCTGAGGTCAAGTTGCCCCAGTTCTTCAGCGACAACATGGTGTTGCAACAACAGTCAGAATGTAACATCTGGGGAAAGGCGGATGCCAATAAAATAGTGAGCATCATGACCACATGGGACAATAAAACCTACAAGGTGAAGGCTGATGACATGGGCGACTTCGAGGTGAAGGTGAAGACGCCAAAGGCTGGTGGCCCTTACGAAGTGATGATTCTTGAACCATCAGCTGTCATCCTTCGCAACGTGATGATTGGCGAGGTGTGGATATGCTCTGGTCAGTCGAACATGGAGATGCTGATGAAGGGCTATAAGGCTCAACCTGTAGAAGGTGCCACAGAGGAATTGCTCTCTTGCAACGATAATGAACTGCGATTGTTCTATGGCAAGCGTCACGCTTCACTGGAACCGCAAACGGATCTCGCAGGTTCGTGGCAACCTGCCAATGCTGCCAGTGTTCGTGAGTTCTCGGCTACTGCCTATTTCTTTGGCAAGGCGTTGCGAAAGATGTTGGGTGTCCCTGTTGGATTGATTTGTACTGCTTTTGGTGGTTCTGCCTGTGAGGCCTGGATGCAGGCAGACTGGCTCAAGACCTTCCCCAAGGTGAAGCAGACGATTACGGAGGAGGACGTCAAGAAGTTGCAGCAACGTTGTCCGACGGCCCTTTATAATGGACAACTCAAGCCCCTCATTGGTTATGGTATTCGTGGAGCCATCTGGTATCAGGGCGAGGATAATGTGCCTCGCTACGACTATTATGCTCCCTTAATGGCGCGTATGATTCAGGGGTGGCGCGAGGATTGGAAACAGGGCGACTTCCCTTTCTATTACTGTCAGATAGCACCTTGGGGGTATGACGAGACAGACTGGGCTCTCTACAACAGTGCTTTCCTTCGTGAACAGCAAGAGAAGGTGGAGTCGATGGTTCCCAACTGTCGCATGGCGGTATTGTTGGATACAGGTATCAAAGACGTCATTCATCCTCGCAAGAAGCGTCAGGCAGGAGAGCGCCTCGCTATCCTTGCCCTTAGCAACACCTACGACATAAAGGGTCTGCCCGACTTTGCAAAATACAAGGAAGTGACATTCCAAAACGATACTGCTGTTGTGAGTTTCGACCGCTCGAAGGAGTGGGTGTACTTCGAGCATGTCAACAGCCTTACGACAACTGATACTGACGGGAAAACCATTAGTCGCAATTTCGAGGTGGCAGGCTCAGACAAGGTGTTTCATCCTGCCACAAAGGTGTGGGCGTCTCGCAATCGCGTCTATGTTGTTTGCGACAAGGTTAAAACGCCTGTTGCCGTGCGTTATGCTTTCAAGGATTATGTGGTTGGCGACCTGATGCACGATGCCTTGCCTGTGAGTTCTTTCCGTACAGACGATTGGGAACCCACGCTTAACATTGTGAACAAAGCAACGGGAGATTATAATAACCCTAAATAAAAAGGTAAAAAAGCAATATGAAGAGAACAATAATGACGAATAACAGGTGGTGTATTAAGAAGGTAATTGTTTTATTGCCTTTTTGTCTTTTTACCTTTTTGCCTTTAAAGGCACAAACCTCTGTAGCTGGGCTCTTCCCTTTGGATAATAGCGGGCGCTTGGTGTGGAACTTCAATGCTGGCTGGCGATTCCATCTGGGGGATGTAGTTGGTGCAGAAAAGGCCGATTTCAACGATAAATCGTGGGAGGTTGTCTCTACGCCCCATACTGTACAATTGATGCCTGCTGAGGCTAGTGGGTGTCGTAACTATCAAGGCATTGCCTGGTATCGCAAGCACTTTTGTCTGCCCAGGGAATGCGCAGGTCGCGACGTCACCCTCCACTTCGAGGCCATCATGGGTAAGCAAACCATCTACGTCAATGGCCAAAAGGTCAAGGAGCACGAAGGCGGCTATCTCCCCATTACCGTCTCCCTGTCTGCTCTTGGCTTATCCGCAGGTGACGACTGTGTCGTCGCCATCTGCGCTGACAACAGCGACGACAAAGCCTACCCTCCAGGTAAGAAACAGGCACAGCTTGACTTCGCTTATCATGGAGGCGTCTATCGCGACGTATGGCTTATTGCGAAAAACAAGGTCGCCATCACAGATGCCCTCGAGGAAAACAAGGTGGCTGGTGGTGGCATCTTCGTCCATTATGCCAACATCAGCGACAAGAGCGCTGAGGTTTTCGTCAATACCGAAGTACGCAATAACGACAGTAAGCCCCATTCCATCACTATTGAGAACGCCCTCACACCGCCCATTGCACCCGTTGTTCCGTCTGTTGCTGTGGCACAGCAACAAACAAAACTGAGCCTGAAGCCAGGCGAGGCGCGCACCATTACCCAGCGTTTCCTCGTCAAAAACCCCAAGCTATGGTCGCCTGAGACACCTTATTTATATCATATAACCACTCGCATTAAGGAGGGTAAGCAATCGCTCGATGGAGGCGTTACTCGCATTGGCATCCGCTCTTTCGAATTTGTTCGCACGGATGATGCACAAGGACGTCAGCCAGGCTTCTACCTCAATGGCAAGAAATATCATCAGTTAGTTGGTGCCAACCGCCATCAGGACTTCGCCTATGTGGGCAATGCCCTGCCTAATTCCCAGCAATGGCGAGACGCCAAGCGCTTGCGTGATGCGGGCTTTACCATTATCCGTACTGCCCACTATCCACAAGCCCCCTCATTTATGGATGCTTGCGATGAAATGGGACTTTTTATCATCGTTGCGACTCCTGGATGGCAATATTGGAACAAGGAAAAAGGCTGGGATGAGAAGGTTCACGAGAATACACGCAACATTATCCGTCGCGACAGGAACCATCCTTGCGTACTGATGTGGGAACCCATCCTCAACGAGACACGCTACCCTGAGGATTTCGCCCTGAAGGCTCTGCAGATAACAAAGGACGAATACCCCTATCCCTATCGTCCTGTAGCTGCTGCTGACGTCCATTCCGCTGGTGTTGCTGAACATTACGACGTCGTCTATGGCTGGCCAGGGGATGACTTTGCGTCCGATGACTTGCCCATCGGAGATCCCAAGAAGATCAAGCAATGTATCTTCACGCGTGAGTTTGGCGAATTGGTAGACGACTGGTATGCACATAACAACCTCAATCGCGCCTCCCGTTCATGGGGTGAGCGACCGATGCTCGTGCAGGCCTTGAGCCTTTATCGTTCTACACAGGAACTGTTCCATACCACAGGTCAGTTCATCGGCGGTTGCCAGTGGCACCCCTTCGACCACCAGCGTGGCTATCACCCTGACCCCTACTGGGGAGGTATCTACGATGCCTTCCGTCAGAAAAAGACCGCCTTTGATATGTTTGCGGCCATGCTACAACAACCTACAGAACAGCCCATGGTTACTATTGCCCACGAGATGACGCAGTTCTCTGAAAAGGACGTCACCGTTTTTTCTAATTGCGACAGCGTGTGCCTCACGATGTACGATGGTGAACATTGTTGGACACAGCCTGTGGATAAAGGTCTTGTCGTCTTCAAGGATGCTTGGGATTTCTTCGAGGCTCGTAACTGGAGTTACACACAAAAGAACTGGCAGAGCGTCAAGATGGTTGCTGAGGGTTTCGTGGATGGCAAAGTGGTTTGTAAAACTGAAAAGATGCCTTCGCGCAGAAGTACCAAATTGCGCCTTTATGTCGATGAAATGGGCAAAAAACTCGTGGCTGACGGTTCTGATTTCGTCGTCGTTGTCTGTGAAGTTACTGATGACTTGGGACATGTTCGTCGCTTGGCCAAAGAAAACATCCGCTTTACCGTTGAGGGCGAAGGTGAAATCATTGGCGACGCCAGTATCAATGCCAATCCGCGTGCTGTTGAATGGGGTTCTGCTCCTGTACTGATACGTAGCACGAAGCAGGCTGGTAAGATAAAGATTAAGGCTGAGGTGCAATTCCCTGGTATTCATGCGCCCACTTCTGCCGAATTGGAAATAGAAAGCATTCCTTACAATCTGCCCATGTGCTATCAGGAATCAAACCTTTCTAGAACATCTAGAGATTCTAGACAATCTAGAGAATCTAGTTCCTCTACCCTCTCTGACGCAGAGAAAAACAAGCTTTTGCAAGAGGTAGAAGCCCAGCAAGCTGACTTTGGAATACAAAAATAGGCCTCAATATTTGGTTATTCGCTCGATTTGCACTATCTTTTCGCTTCGCGAGAAGATACTCTCGCTCGAAAATACTCAAATAAATTTGGTATTTTACTCGCTTATTCGTATCTTTGCAGGCAAAAATATCAAAATAAGATGAAGAAATATGTAATTGCCGCCCTTGTAGCCTTGACAATGGCCTCGTGCGGAGAGAAAAAATTCCATGTAGAAGGTAACATTACCAACGCCAAAGACTCAGTGCTTTACTTTGAGAATATTGCGTTGACAGGTATAGACGTCTTGGATTCCGTGAAACTGGACGACGATGGTGCTTTCAGTTTCAGTGGTGCACAGACGGAGGCTCCTGATTTTTATCGCCTGCGCATCAGCGACCAGATTATCTCGCTCTCGATAGACTCTACCGAAACGGTGACTATTAAGGCTGAGTATCCACAGATGGCTTCGAAATATGAGGTGAGCGGTTCTGAGAACTGTCAGAAGATTCAGGAACTGGCCCTGTTGCAGATGGACCTGCTACAACGTGCCATCAACGTCAGTCGCAGTGAGGCACTGACTGTTGATCAGGCGAACGATAGTATTCTTGCCATGATAGATGTCTACAAGCAGGATGTAAAGGCACGCTATATCTTCGCTCATCCTGACAAGGCGTATGCTTATTTCGCACTGTTCCAGACATTAGGTAATAGCCTGCTTTTCAATCCGCGTACTGATCGAGACGACATCAAGGCCTTTGCTGCTGTTGCTACCAGTTGGGATCACCTATGGCCAACGGCAGAACGTGGTGCCAACCTGCACAATATCGCCATTGAAGGCATGAAGAACGTCCGCATTGCCGATGCAGAAAGCAGCCGAACTATCGACCCTTCGAAGATCCAGGAAGCTGGTCTTATCGATATTGCCCTGCGCGACAATAAGGGTCAGCTGCATCACCTGACCGATTTGAAGGGCAAGGTGGTACTGCTCGACTTCCACATATTCGCAATGGATGATTCGCCAGCCCGTATCCTGTTGTTGCGCGAACTCTATAACAAGTATCATTCGCAAGGCCTGGAGATCTATCAGGTGAGCCTTGATGGTGACGAACACTTCTGGAAACAGCAGACCGCTGCCCTGCCCTGGATTAGCGTACGCGACGAGAGCGGCATCAATTCATCGATTCTGTCCCTTTATAACGTACAAAATGTACCAGAGTTCTTCCTGATTGATCGCGGCAACAATATCGTAGGTCGTTCGCAGACGATGAAGGATGTAGAGCAAGAAATCAAAAGATTGCTGTAGGAACACATGAATGTACAGATAGAACCTACGTGGAAGGAATACTTGCAAGGCGAGTTTGAGAAGCCTTATTTCGAACAGCTCACCCAATCGGTGCGTCAGGAGTATGCTGCAGGCACCTGCTATCCTCCAGGCAGGTTCATCTTCAACGCTTTCAATCTGTGTCCGTTCAATCAGGTGAAGGTGGTGATTATCGGACAGGATCCCTATCACGAGCCAGGACAGGCTCATGGATTGAGCTTTTCTGTTCAGGATGGGGTACAATTCCCTCCTTCGTTGCAGAATATCTTCAAGGAGATAGAGCAAGACCTCGGCACCCCTATTCCTACTTCAGGCAATCTGACGCGCTGGGCAGAACAAGGTGTGCTTCTGCTCAATGCCACACTAACCGTTCGTGCCCATGTGGCCAACAGCCACTCCATGCTGGGTTGGCAAAAGTTTACCGATGCTGCCATCCAGGCTTTGGCTCAACATCGCCAGCATCTGGTCTATATGCTCTGGGGCGGCTATGCCCGTTCGAAGGCAGATATGATTAACCGCCAACAGAACCTTGTACTGGAATCTGTTCATCCTTCTCCGCTTAGCGCCAATCGCGGCGGTTGGTTCGGACAACACCAGTTCTCACGCTGTAATGCCTATCTCCAGCAAAACGGCATAACTCCTATCAATTGGTAACTTACCTCTCACCTCTAATTACTCATTTAAAATGAACATCCCACCCATTCTCGAAATAGGAGGCGTCTTGATATCCTCTGAGATACTGACCGAGTACTTCTGTTGTGACTACGAGAAGTGCAAGGGCATCTGTTGTGTCGAAGGCAGTGATGGTGCCCCAGTAACACTCGACGAGATAGCTTCTATTGAGGATGCTCTCGACACAGTATGGCCAATGCTCTCTGCATCAGCACAGAGCGTCATTGACCAACAAGGCGTGGCCTATGCCGATCGCGATGGAGATATGGTGACAAGTATTGTGAGGGGAAGGGACTGTGTCTTTACCTGCTACGATGGCGACAACTGCCTGTGTGCATTGGAAAAGGCTTATCGCGAGGGTATGAGCAACTTTTGCAAACCCATCAGTTGCTCACTCTATCCCATCCGCGAGAAGATTTTCGGTGACGGACTCGTAGGTTTGAACTACCACAAATGGATGGTTTGCAAGGATGCTGTCGTCAAAGGCCAAGCAGAACACATCCGCGTCTATCAGTTTCTGCGCGAACCACTTATCCGTCGTTTTGGCGAATCGTGGTACGCAGAACTGTGCGAAGTAGCAGACCAACTATTACCTGACTTATAAGCCAGGCAGGGAAAGGCTACTTTTTCTGGTCCTTCTTGTACTTCTTCATGTAGTTGTGGTAGGCGTCCACCATCTTCTGACGCTGTTCGGGCGTGACGGTAATCATGCGGACATTGTAGCCCTCCTGGGGTACGAAACCATCCTTGGTGAAATTGAAACTGTAGTTCATTTCGCCGTGCATGTCGTCATAGACTTTGCCGTCTTCACCGTAAAACAGCTTCAGCTCGTTGGCTATCTCGTCGTTACCATCGTCGCCAACGCCGCCCATCCAGCCCATCAGTGGCATTTCCACATTCCACTTGTTCATGGCAATGACGATATACTTCTTGCCGTCCAAGGTAAATTCGGGCAGCCTGTCGCCAAACGTCTTACGGTATTCCGACAGCAGATTCTCGTACAGCAAGACGGTCATCGGGTCAGAATAGTCAATGCCCGGTTTCTTTTCAGCAGTGGCAAGCTTGCGCATATCCAGCATGTACAGCAATGCCTTTGCAGCATCGCCGTTCATAAGGTTATACACAACACCCATCCAGCCGCAGGTGATAACATAGTCCCTGTTGACATCCACACCCATCTTCTCAGCACGCATCAGCTCGTCAATGTAGAACAAGGCCTTCTTCACGTCCTTCTTGTCGGAAGCCATCGTCATCAGCGCGACAACCGACTCGAAGAAAACGGAGTCGGGTACTTCCTTGTTGAAGCCAGCAGCCTGCTGGTAGATGCGCTCATAGTATCTGGCGGCACGCGACTGGTTATATACTCCGCTCTCCTTGTCGAGCAGCATGTGGCCCACTTCCAACTGAGCCTGCCAGTTAGTGAGGTTCTCGTCGGCCTCCTTCGACAGGCGCAGATACTTGTCCATATTGCTCTCGGGCTCTGACGTCTGAGCATTCACT
>JAEEGL014893770.1_pt1 | contig 24629 bp, 49 predicted proteins | sample 9134231 | NCBI WGS metagenome assembly JAEEGL01 (sample SAMN16246548, study PRJNA631951) | gut metagenome | biome: gut microbiome; feature: rumen; material: fiber-attached | host: Bos | place: Iran: Karaj | collected 2018-10
AACGGCTACACTGAAGATGAGGTCAAAAGGGATTTCCTCAGAGAGCATTTCAAAACGAACTATAAGAACACCGCACTTTATCGGCTCTGCGAGTAAAATAAATTTGGAAATCAGGGAATTTTTACTTATCTTTGTATCAACAAAAGCAAAGAGATATGAAACCTATCAAAGTACAAGTGGAGGTAAAGGAGAATTGGGCAAAGCAAAGGTACGCCCTTTTCTTCACTGAGGACTTCAACCTTGCGGAGCTTGACTTCCCTACGGCTGAGCGCAAGCAAGCGAGGGTGTACCGTATGGATATGCCGAACAAGTATGTCACCCTTTCTTCCCTGCCTCAAGGAATCATCGGTGCGGAAACCGCCTGCAAAACCTTGCTTTTAGACAAGGGTTACTATGTGACGGAGTTCCTTTACCCTGCGGAGCTTAAAGAAATCCGCAAACAAGCGTTCAAACCAATGAAAAAATAAGAGATATGGGTGCGATTGAGGGTATGCTTGTCTTTTTGGCCGCGTGGGTGGCCGCATGGTGCGTAATCGCCATCGCCTTCATTATCTGCGGATACATAGTAATCGGGGTTGAGGATTTGGCTTACGCAATCAAGAAATCAATCAGAAAAAAGAAATGATATGAAAGAGAAAAGGACATACGAGGTTGATGTGGACTTCGAGTACGGCCCCATCGAAACCTATAGAGTGGAAGCGACTTCGGCCGCCGAAGCACGGAAAAAGGCGAAAGCGAAATACGCATCAGACTACTTCAGGAAGAGTTACCTGAAAGCATCCGTAATCAAGGATTAGGGATAGGACGAAAAAAAAAGAGAGGACGGGACGAAAGTTCCGTCCTTTTTATTTGCATATGTCAAAAAAATTTTTATATTAGGCAATATACCACTGTCAGATCCGGGGCTGATCGCCTGTTTATCATCAGAGCTTAAAAAAGTGAAAATAAATTTGGTAATGTCAGTTTTTATTCTTACCTTTGTGTCAACAAAATGAGAAAGGATATGACTACTGCGAAAATGAGAAAAGCCATCAGCGACTTAATGGTAAAGCACAACACCGACACCGTGTCCCTCGATGCGAAAACCGCAATGAGGTTGGGGATAGAGTATGTGACGCTCAAGGGCGGTGACGATGTCCACGGACTGAACTTCGATGAGGAATATGTGGAAATCCCCAACGAGGATGTGGAAGAGGTTTACAATGCCGTCCGCAAGGAACTGAACGAAATCCACCTTTACGAACTCTCAGAGAAAGAGGTTGAGGAACTTCGTTCCCAAATCGTTATGGGCAGCATTTACTATGCGGACTACGACAACACCTTTGGGGTTGACACCCACGAGGTAGCCGCCTATGCCGATGGGTTCCTCGAGGTAGAGGATGAGTATGACACTTTCTATGACTATATTCAGAGTGTGGAATGGATAGGATAATGAAATATAAGGTGGAACTGACGGAAGAGCAGTTGGACTTGCTTTCCGACATTTGCCACGAGTACAAGGACTCCAATAGGGGTTGCGAAGCCTTTGTCCGTCCCGTTATGGAACTTGAGGCTGAACTCACGGAGCAGACGGGCGGAGTCTATTTTTCGGACAGCACATACGACATAAGATAGTCGGTAGTTTTTTGGGGAGAATCCCGCACGAAAGTGTGGGATTTTTTTGTTTTTGTCAGAAATTTTTTTATATTATGCAATGTAAGCGTCAGGGCTGCCTGTAGCTTCGCCTCATCATCACGAGCGGCGCCTCGAAGCTTACAGTAATCATTGCCTAATATAGTAAAAAAATCGTAATACGCAAATTTATTTTCGGTACCATCAAAAAAATTTGGAAATGTCGGAAATTATGCCTACCTTTGTGCCAAGAAATCAGAGAGGATATGAAAAGTATCGTTAAAGAAACCGCCCAAAGGGTTATTGACAAATACTATGCGGAAAGCGAGGTTTGTATGGCGGAATTTCTCGCAAGCGAGTTCCCGAAGGGACTGTCTTTCGAGGAAGCCTTCGAAACCTACATACTTTGTATGAAAATGGTTGAGGGGGATGAATTCTACACAATCAAAGAGGGCAAAAAGATAGAACTATGACAAGGGATAAGGTAACTGAACTTTACCGCAATTGGCGGAAGAGTCACGGGAACAAGCGCCCGAGATTCGCAATCGTGCGAATGTATTGGGAGGACGAGGGCGTGGCTTTCAAGCGCACGGACACGATATCGCTGAAACTCTATGAGTGTGGCGAGGAACCCGATGAGTATGTGCTTTGGTATTCGGGAGGGCTCAAGGGACTTCTCCAACTGCTAAAGCCGAACAACGGGAGCGACTTCGTGGTTGACGAGGTTTTGGACTTCGAGTAAGTTTTTCATATCTGTTATAATTTTTGTTGCGTGGGCACCTTTGAAAAAAGGTGCCTTTTTATTTGCGTAATTCAGAATTTTTTTTATATTAGGCAATCTAACGCACGCTTCCGCTGTCTGTTTCAGGAAAATGAAAAAAATCAAGATTTCCCTGAAAGATTTCGTGATTACATTAGTATATTATAGTGTGTGCGACAAGAGATTCGGTACCATTAAAAAAAATGAAAATTTTTTGAAAGATTTTAGCGAAAGGACAGTATATTATAGTGTGGGGTTCGGAAAACCGCCCGCCCCGAAAAAAAGTGAAAAAAATTGAAGATTTTTTGAAAGAATTCAGCCGAAAGTCAGTATAATATAGTATAGACAATCAAACAAGGAGTGATTATGAGAAACAAAACCAACACCACCACCGCTATGAGCAACACCAACACCAACACCGCTATGAGAGGTATCACTACCGCAAAGTATCACATTGTCCTGCGTGGCAGGAACAACGAACTCGTTTCGTGGAGAGGTTATGAGGACGGAAACGAAGCGTTCTGCGCTTTCACGAAACTCTCCGATTTCCTTATCAAGACTACCGAGGGGGATTTCCATTGGGAAGAGCAGGGGACTAAAACCTACCTTGCCGATTCGGACGGAAACAAAGTCAGCCTTTGCAGGACAACGCCCGAACTCATTTTGGAGATTCTTTTCGGGAACTCCCGACTTGTGTCCGATATGTTCAATGATTTCCTTGGCGGGAAAGTCGCTTGACAATCCCGCACGCACCGAACCTAACCGCCACCGCCCGTGGCGGTTTTTTTCTTCTTCTCGTGGCGGACGACGCTGCGGCTCTTTAGCATTGCCTAATATAGTCTTTTTTTGTTAAAAAGCAAATTTATTTTCATTGAAAAAGATTTGGAAATTCCGATTTTTATTCTTACCTTTGCATTACCAAAAAACGATAGAGATATGACAAAGAGTTATCTTATGGGGGAGTACGATGAGTGGAGTTTCATTGAGGACAACCTTCCGAACTACCACCAAAGGGACGATGTCCTTTACAATGACATAGTAAGCAGATATGTCAACGGGGAGGAACTTGACGAGGGGGATTTGGCTTGTGTGAGAGCCGATTTCCCATCCGTGGAGAGTGCGGAGAAATGGCTGAATGCTGACATCAGACGCCTTTTCCTTGAGGCGGTTGAATCCGCCTATGACAAGGGGTGGATTTGCGGAATCACCGTGGAAAGGTAGGGAAACCGCATAGTGTGGGAAAAAACCGATACGAAAGTGTCGGTTTTTTTTGTTTTTCTCAAAATTTTTTTTATATTACGCAATATTATGGCGAGCCGCTTCCTGGTGTCACGGGCGGATGAAAAAAAAGTGAAAAAAAATTTGGTGAATCCGATTTTTATTCTTACCTTTGCACTGTCGAACAAAAACAGTATGCTTATGAAGACTTACCTCTACTACGGCAGTGAAGAGAACTGCTTTGAAACCGAAAAGTTCAACACCACCAATCCCTATAAGGATGTGGAAGGCTTTTTGAGGGACGATTACCTCCAAAATACCGAGATTGACTACGCAGTCCATCAAATGGCTTGCGACTTTATGAGGGACGGATTCGCTATCTACGAAACCGTCCAAGGGCAAGGCTACCGAATCATTATCGGTATCGCACGCCACGGCAAATGCTCCGAAATCACGAAAAGGATTGCGGAACTCCGTAGGGAAGCAATCGCTATGTGCTACTAAAAAAAGTGGCACATAGCATTAAAAAAATTTGGTAATTCCGATTTTTATTCTTACCTTTGTACTACCAAACGAAAGAGATATGAAGAGATTCAAACTGCACGGCAAAGCCGCCAATTGGGTTAACGGACTGCGTATGTCCGCCCTCAACCTCCGCACCCTTGCGGAAGAAACCTCCACCCCCATTCCCTCCGACAAGAGGATGTATGTTTCGGTAGCGAACAATATCTTCCACGTGGACGATACCCGTAGGGAGATTATCAAGGGCGAAATCTCCGATACCGATAAGGACGCAATCCTTACCTCTATCAAGACAAGCACCCCCGACTTCCTCCTCACACTTGAGGATAAGGTTGTAGGCTACGCCAACCTCTGCAACCGCCACGGACACCGCACCGCCACGGACACCACCGAGGATGCGGACACCACCGAGGAGGAGCCGATTGACATTGACATTGACGAGATTGTGGACGGGGCAACCCTCACACTCCTCATTGTCCCCGCCACCGCCACCGCTCCCGCACACAAGAGGACGGGAACCTACATTGTCAAGCAGACAATCACGATTGAGGTGGAGGAAGAGGTAACCGCGGAAAGCAAGGAGGATGCGGTGGAGAACGCAAGCGACTTGCTCTCAAAGGTGGAGGACTTCCTTGACGAGAACTACGGGGATAGCCACCTCCTTCCCTATGTAACCTACCGCACACGGAACTACATCACCACCACGGAAGAGGTGGAAGAGTAAAACCGCAAGACGGAAACGGACTGAAAGAAAGTCACCCGAAAGGGTGATTTTTTTTTGCTTTTCTGCGAAATTTTTTTATATTATACAATGTCATGGCTTCAGGGCTGCCGCAGGCATCTTCGAGTCCGCCCTGATACAGATGTCGTGATGATTGCATAATATAGCATTTTTTGTGAGATATGCAAATTTTTCTTCACTCCCTAAAAATAAATTTGGAAATTAAAAACATTATCCCTATCTTTGTATCAAGAAATTCAAGAACGTTATGACAAAAGAGGAAACACTGCGGGTTATCAATGAGATTATCGATGAGTCCACCAAGTCTATGAGGGAGGAAGCCAAGCGGCTCCTTGAGGCTCAGTCTTGGGACTTCGACACCTTTGGGGACAGAAACACCTTCGCCCGTACCGCTATGGAGGTTATCTTCGAGAAGGAGAAAAGGCAGTATCAGGCTATCAACAACACGAGAGCCTACAAGACGCTCAAGGCAAACCTCGATTACGAACTCTCTTTCATTCACGTGTAATATGGTAAAGGGAAAGACAAAGAGGGGGACGAGGGTTTGGATGTCCTACATCCCCGATTGCGGCACCAACGTGGGCGGCTTCTATGTCGAAGTCTACCTCAATCAGTACGGTGACAGGTATGACTACTTCTGCGTGCATCCTGAGGATTGCGACTGCGAGGACTACAATGCGGTGGAGAAGTTTATGAAAGACTACATTTCGCAGATAGAGAATTATTAGCGGTACTCGGTCGAGTACCAAAAACAAACGGGAATATGGAAAGATTGCTTATTATCGATCACGAGACCCACAGAGCCTTCATTGAGGATGTGGATGAGGAAATGCTGCAGAGAGAGTACGAGGGCAGCGAGGAAGCCTATATCGAGGACACCTACGAACTCGGAAAGCATTGGACTTGGGAATACATCACCGAGATAGAGTATATCCCTATGGAGGGTGATGGCGACCCTATCACACTTGAGCCAATGGATTTATTGTGAAAATAAATTTGGAAATTAGGAAAATTATTCTTACCTTTGTTCCAACAAAACAAAAAGGAATATGAAAATCAGAGTTTTATCACTTGAACGCCTTGACAGTTACCTCTATGAGAACAATATGGAGGACAGGTTTGAGGAAGGGTACGACACTATGACGGACGATGAGTTCCGTGAACTCAACGAGAAAGTGGAACGTGGGTGGAGTTTCAATTCGTGGGAGCAGTTCGTAAGGCATTTCAACGAGGACAGCAATCTCGCACCCGTGCCGTCAGAGCATATCTTGAGAGTTTTCCCTAACGATTAAAAAAATGAGAAGGTTTTACGCAGTCACGGTTTACAACCGCTACAACCCCAAAGAGGAGAGGGTTGAGTTTGTGAGGGCTTCGTCCAACGAGGAGGCGGAGGAATCCGCAGTAAGCGGGGGACTTATCTGCCGTGAGGAGGGTTGGTTTGTCAAGGATAGCCGCCCCGTCCTGAAAAAAGGCGACTTGGTTAGGTGGAACGACCCCGCCATCGAAGACTATGACAAGAAGGACAGGGAAGCCGTGCTTGGCAGGGTGTTCGAGATTGTCAGCGAGGTTGACGGGGACGATGAGGACGAAATCATTGGAATCTCCGAGGTTGAGGGCCCCTCTTACGCTGAAGTCCCCGCACACGAACTCGTGCTTTCCGAGGAAACCCCGCTCAAGGTGAGGGCTTCCGTCACGAGGGCTGACATAAAGAGGGCGGAGCAGGTGCTTATCGACAACGGAATCGAGCCTGACGAGGCGCAGACGGTTTTACAGGCTATCGGCTATGTCCTGCTTGACACCGAACTCTACGGGAACGAGAAATCCATTGAACTCCACAACGGGGAAATAGACTAACAAGAAAACACGTTACGACTAAAAATCGCTAACGTGTTTTTTATTGTATTCCTCAACTTGGGATATAGAAAACCCCCAAATGGTTTCTCCGTTTCTTGCGGCATCCAACAAAGTTTTTCTATTGCAATTGAAATATTGGCTTGCAATGTACTGACTGTCGCACTTTATTTCAATGCCTTCTTTTTTGAAAATCAACGGTATTTCGTGATTTTTACGAAGTGTTGCTGGCCCAATATCTTTTGTGTTTGGGTTATTTGCATTTTCTTTAGCGCTCACCCACCTCAAATTAGAAGCGGAATTGTTTAATTTGTTTCCGTCAATATGGTCAACATAGGGCAAATTATTGGGATTCGGAGCAAAATACGTGGCAACAAGACGATGCACAAGCCATCTTTCTTTGTACCCGTTCTCAACCATAACGATAGCTCGGTATCCACCGCTATTAGGCATACCTTTTAATTTTTTTAACCCTCTTGCGCCACCGCAGGCTTTATAGACAAACCCATCGTCGCAGACAAAATACTTTGTGAAATTTTCAACTTTTTTGTACTCCATAACATTTCAAATATACTAATAAATATCAAAACTGAGTGGAAATAAACTAATGAAAGCACCTCAAAAAGGTGCTTTTTTATTTGTTTTTCTCAGAAATTTTTTTATATTATGCAATGTAAATCAGGATGATACAGACAGCGCTGCACAGTTTCAGGATAGATGAAATTATGCAAAATAAATTTGGAATTGTCGGATTTTCTTCTTATCTTTGTACTAACAAAAACAATGAGAGATATGGGAGTAAAAGATGCTATTAGCAATCTCCGTGACATTACTATCAAGAGTATCAGGGAGAAAATGTGCGGACTGACAGTCCTTGAGATGCGCGACCTTGACGAGTCGAACAGTCCCATCCTTATAGAGGATCCGGACGACAGTGACTTCACTTTCACACTTGACAGAATCAGGGAGAACTCTGACGGAATCCTTGAGTTCGATGGCAGTTCCTGTTGGGACAACACAACCCTCACCGAGGATGAGGTTGGGCTTGAGATTCTCGGAGATATTGACGAATACCTCGATGGCTTCAAGGATGAAATCGAGGAGGTGGCGAGCGAAACCGACCCGACTGCGGGGGACAAAAAGAAATATGTAATCCGCTTCTATTGGAGGCAATGGGTTGACATAGAGGTTGAGGCGGAAAGCGAGGAAGAGGCGTACGAGATTGCGGGGGACAAGTACAACAACGGGGAGTATGAGGAACTTCCCGACAACTTCGAGAACACCGACTGCGAGAACGTGACTGACTACTACGAGGAAAACGGACTACCCCCATTCGGGGATTGGCATAGCAACGTGTAGCGTAAGGCGTGGATGAGAAAGGGACGGAATGAGAATTCCGTCTTTTTTTTTGCTTTTCTCGGAAAATTTTTTATATTAGGCAATGTAATGTCCTGACAGACGACGGCGGAGGCAGTTCGGACAGTGATGTAAAATAAATTTGGAAATTAGGATTTTTTTTACTACCTTTGTGTCAACAAAATGATTAAGGATATGGCAAGAGAGATTTTCTTGGTTCAGGCTGAATATGTGGACAAGGTTCACGGAACGGCACTTGTTTCCCCCTGCGGTTGGAGTTTCAACTATGAGGATGCGAAACGGCTCTGCGAGAGGGTTGTCGATGAGGATAAGGCAGAGGGACAAATCCCTGAGGACTATGACGGTTGGAACGAGCCGCAATACCACGACTTGTTCTCATACGATGATGAGATGACGAAAATCGACATCTATGTCTGCTCCGTGGACGAGATTGAAAATTAAATTTGGAAGTCTCGGAAATTATCACTATCTTTGTGTCACTGAAATGATAACGGATATGGAACTGACTAAGAACATAATTTGCGGCATCCTTGAGAAGTATAAGGGCGTCCACGTGCCTCAAGGCGGAATCGAACTCTCAAAGGGCGGTGACTACCTTATGCTCAAGGCGCAGGGAATGACTGAACGGAATATGCCCCTTGCCGCCAAGCGCATTCTCGCCCGGTTCCCCGAAATCAGGATGGTACACTTCACGGGCGGATGGACGGAACACGTTTACAGCCGCAACACACTGAAATGGATGGCAATCTAAAACGAAAGAGATATGACAAAAGGACAGATTATTATCGCTGAGGCGAAGAAAAAGATTATCGACTTCCTCGTGTTCGAGGCTCCCCTTCTCTACAAGAAATTCGATTGGGCGAAGCCCGAGGAGGATGAGGACTACGTTATCCCCACGGGGGACTTGGAGCCTATCTACATCAACGTTGAGGTGGACAACTCATACCTTGACATCCACGACAGGTGCTACGAGGATATGGAGGTGGCTGAGGTTGTCGTCAGCCAAGACGGGCAGGTGTGGGTTACCAACGAGGACGGAGACGAATGGACAACGGATGAGATTTCCGTGGACGAACTCGCCAACATAGCGGATGCGTTCGAGAGGGCGTACAATAGAAAATAGGTGTACTCAATTGAGTACCACGGGGCAACCCAAAAACTCAAAACTCGGAAAGGGTGGCGCGAAAGCGTCACTTTTTTTTGTTTTTCTCAAAAATTTTTTTATATTAGGCAATGTAACACGACAGATGGCGGACGTGAAAAAAAATCACCCTTACCCTAAAATAAATTTGGAAATGTCAAAAATTATTCTTACCTTTGTATCGTGAATGAGGGGAGAACCCCCGCCACAAAAAAAGTGAGGTTGAGGTGAAAAAAAATTTGGAAAATTGAAAAATTATTCTTACCTTTGTATCACGAAATGAGAAACAAACCAACACACACGGATATGGAGACATTCTACATCAATGGCGAGAGCGCCAATTGGGCGAACTTCAACGTGAAAGCCCTGAACACCAAGAGCGGCATTGTCGCTGACACCACCGAAATCCCTGAGGCTCTCAGGCTCAAGGTATCCTTCGTATCGGGATTCAATCCCCTTCTCCCCTCCGAGGTATCGGACAACGCGTCCGCATTCGCAGTGCGCCACGGAAAGCGCAGACACTTCCTCCTCCTCAACGATGGCAGGGTAGTCGGTTGGGCGGCTTTCCACCGCAAGGAACGTGACTACAAAGTCACCGTGGAAATCAGCAGCGAGGACGAGTTCACCGTCAAGGCGAAATCCTACGAGGACGCACTCCGCAAAGCCAACGCAGAGGCAGGCGAGTGGTTCGAGGGACTGAACTACGAAATCACCAACGTGGAACTCGCAGGCTAAGCCGAGTCCACACGCAGAGAGAGAAATCACCCGAAAGGGTGATTTTTTTTTGGTTTTCTCAGAAATTTTTTTATATTAGGCAATATAAACGACAGTCACGACGCCGGGGCTCGCCACGAAAAATAAATTTGGAATTCTCAATTATTTTTACTACCTTTGTGCCAAGAAATCAGAAAGGATATGAAAAGGACAAAGATTTACCTCTATGCGGGTTACTACGAAATGTTCATAACGGACAAGCCGCTCGGCAAGCCGTATTCACTTATCTCGTGGCACTACTCCGTGGAAGCCGCTGAAAGGGCGGCAAAGAAGGCGCACCCCGATGACAACTATTATTTCAAGGCGAGCCTTTTCCCCGATGACTTGCATTATGTCCTTGAGGACTACATTGACAAGGACGGGGCGGTTCCCACATCGGTTATAGAGGGTGACGAGTTCTACATCGTGTAAAACAAATTACGGAAATCTAATATGACAATCAAGGAAAAAATCTTGAGGATTCTTGTGGAGGCGGATCTCTACAAGGTTGGCGAGGGCGACACTATCGCCTCCGATGTGGACACCTGCTCCTATAGAATCACGAAATCCATTAACGGATGGTGGGACTTGGAGCGAGTCTCTATCAAGACGGGCAAGACACTTGGCGAGACTACCTCTTATGACAGTATCTCAAGGCTCTGCCGTAGGATACTCGCAAACGAGCGTCTCACTTGGTAAAAATAAATTTGGAAGTTACAAAAATTCTTCCTATCTTTGCATCAACAAAAACAAAAGGAATATGGAAAAGAGAACTTACCACGAGGTTGAGAGCCACTACACGGACAAACTCAACAACATCAGAGAGGAAATCATCGGCTCAATCAAGTCGGCTTTGGAATGGCTTGGGGGAAAGGTATGCCTCGGCTACTACCACAATGAGCAGGACTTCGACCGCTACACCTTTTTCGAGTGTGACGATGACGGGTACGGGCAGGAACTCTACATCGACACCATTGAGGACGATGGGAACGGGAACATCGAAATCCACCTCTCCAACTCGGAGGACTGCTACTGCCCCCTGTGGACTTTGAGCGACCTCACCGCCTCGGACGCAATCTACGTCCTCAAGGAACTCGAGAACGTTATCGAACACGTCCAAGCCACCAACGAGGATGTAGTCAAGGAATACGACTACGACTACGTTTAGCCGAAACCATAGGCAAACCGAAAAGGGAGCGACACGAGAGTGCCGCTCCTTTTTTTACGCTCTCATCGCAGGCTCGGCGGACGTCGTCTGTCTTCGGCGCCTCCTATATTGCCTAATATAACATTTTTTGTCAAAAATCCAAATTTTTTGACAGGAATTTTTGGAAATGTCAATTATTTTTTTATATTAGGCAATATGATGGCGGCAGCCCGCTGTTCATCAGGAAAATGAAAAATAAATTTGGAAATTAAAAAAATTCTTCCTATCTTTGTATCAACAAAATGAGAAAGGATATGAAAAGGAAATTAGTCAACACAACGTACTTCGACAGTCTCTATTACGGCACCGAATTCCCCTATAAGGACTATAGGGAAATGTGCGAGGAGTGCGAGCGCGAATGCCACGAGGAGAACAGCCCCGAGTGGTGGCAGGATATGCAGGAACTCACCGATGAGGAATGGGACTGCTTCAAGGACAATATGCGCTATTCCAAGTTCAAGGGGTTGCCTTGTATGATTACGGGTTCCCTCGGACTTTGGCACGGACACCCCACTATCGTGCCTGTCAAGTGCGATGACATTATGGAGGCTATCGAGAAATGCCTTGACAATGACTATCCCTTCGAGTACGAAATCAAACTTCAGGATGGGCATATCGATGTGTATGTGACGCATCACGATGGCACGAACTGCTTTGAGATACACCTGCTCTCCAAGAAAGGCATAAGGGAAGCCAACCGTCCTATCTATGAGTGGGAGAAGGACTACGAGCCGAAAAGGTGGTGGTTCAAGAATATCTACGGCTATCTTTATTAGCGGTACTCAGTCGAGTACCCAAAAATAAATTTGGAAATCAGAAAAATTATTCTTATCTTTGCATTGTCAAACAAAAACGAAAAGAATATGTACGAGAAAGAAATCGGAAGAAAGGTATGGCTCCTCGACGGAAGCCGTGAGAGTGGGTTCGAACTCAACAACACTGAAACCTACACACTGAAAGAGGTGAAATTAGGAAAGGACTGCGGTACGCCTTGGGAAAACCACTTCGTCCTTGAGCGTGACTCCGATGGGGAGACGGTTGAGGTGAGCGAGTATGAGATTGTCTTTGCCCTTGTTGGCGACAATATCCACGAATACCTCGGATTCAACGATGTGTATGCTGAAGTCAGCACAAACTCCATTGGGGTTGTCGCCGTGGACATCGAGTGGGGCGATTGGAAGCACGAGCATCTTTGGTGCAAGGACTTGATGGAGTATATCGGCTACAAGGAAATCGGCTCCGAGGTAACCGAGGAGGATGGCTCCGACTGCTATTCCGCAACCCACTATTTCCTCAAGGTGGCTTAAAACGAATCGGGATATGAAGACACTCTACAAAAAGGTAACCGTCCCATCCAAAGTGATGGGAGGTTCTTTCGTACACTATGAGGTGTTCGAGCATAACGGAAAGAAGTTCCTCGCTCTCGTGAGGGCGGACAACGGAACGCCTATCGGATTCAACTCCGACTGCTGCCTCAAGGTTATGACTTCCGATGGGGATTGGAGCAACGTGGTTGACAACCGCCTTATCGGACTCAAGTTTGACAAGGACTCCGTATATTATGGGAGCGCAGGCGAGACTACAAAAAGGTTGCTCCTCGAAGAGCCTGTCTTGGCTTTCAAGGACTACGTGCAGAAAGTCTATTGATTCCATAAAATAAATTTGGAAATCTGAAAAATTCTTCCTATCTTTGTATTGTCAAAAAAAAACGAGAGATATGAGAAAAATTTCCTGCAAGATTGACGATAGCCTGACTATCGAACTGCGCAACGTGAGGGAAACCTACGGACACGATGACTCCATTCCGTTCAACGCTGACATCTACGCTTACGTGGACGGAAAGAAAAGGGCTACCTATGTCGGCTACGCCTACAATGACGGTTGGGGTGGTATGTCCACGATAAAGTGCGAGAAGGCTATGCAGCCGACTATGCAGAAACTCTCGGACGACTTGCGCGAATTGGTTGTCCCCTATTACTGCGGCACTATGAATTATCTGCCCGCATCGCTCGATTTCCTCATTGACTTGATGGTGGAATCCTGCCTATGCCACGGAACGGCTGAATATCCTTTCAGGAAAAATTTCGTCCCCAAGCCCTAAAATAAATTTGGAAGTCTCAAAAATTCTTCCTATCTTTGCATCAACAAAAAAGCAATGAGTATGAGAAAGATTTACATTCTGACTTGCGTGAACGAGAACTCCGATGTCGTTTCCGTGAAAACCTACAAGAGCGAGAGGGAGGCGGAAGCCGAGATGAGGGGACAGTATGAGGCGGAGAAGAGGGATGCCGAGAACAGCGGTTTCGAGATTGACGATTACTTCAGCGGGGTTGAGGGAAAAACCGCGGGAATACTCTACGGAGAGTCGCAGTACAAGTGGCAGGTACACGAGGCGTTCGATCCCGTGGCGGAGGATGAGTGTATGGACGCTATGAAGAGGGACTTCATCGAGCAGGTTTACTTTATGGCGGATGCGAGTCTCGAGAACGATGAGAACCAATACCTTGACGAGCCTGTCGGAGACTACACTATGTTCTATCTCGATGAGGGGAACGAGGACTTGAAGGTGTGGAACGAGAAAAAGAGGAATTGGACTTCCATATTCGCCTTGGGTGTGGATGATGCCTATGAAATCGCCAAGAGAATCGAGCAGGGAGAGTACAATTAACCAAATCATATCCTTTTTGTTAGGCGGAGCCGTAAGGTTCCGCTTTTTTTATTTGCATTTCCCGAAAATTTTTTTATATTAGACAATGTTGATCCGCCGCGGCGTGCGACGTCTGTCGATAAAAGAAAAATTTGGAAATTAAAAATATTATGCCTATCTTTGCGTCAGTTAAAACAAAAAGATTATGTGGGTAATAGCGCTTTTCATTTTTTGGACAGTATTAATGTCAATGTACCTCGGGTTCTTTATCTGTGAGAGAGCCAAAAGTGACAAGAAGAGGAAGCCAACCGACTTGATTATTGTGGGTATCGCCTTGTGCGTCTCGGCAATGGGAACCCTGATGGCGGCGGACGATTTGTGGCGGGAGCGGGTAAACCAATACGAGAAAGGCAAGGTTGTCAAGGTGGTAACCTATAACATCAAGAAGGTGGATGGCAATGTCGAGAAGGCTGACTCCACGTACACGTTCAGGTTGAGGAAGTAACCAATCTTTTCAATTCCATAACTTTTTTTCGCATCGGCAGCAATGTCGGTGCGTTTTTTATTTGCATAATTCAAAAATTTTTTTATATTAGGCAATATCATGCCCTGAACGTCGCCGCGCGAGCGTGGGATAAAAAAAAAGTTAAAATAAATTTGGAAATTAAAAATAAAATGCTTACCTTTGCATCAACAAACAAGACAAGGATATGTTGAAACACAGCGACAATTGGGGCGGACTTAACGCCGAGGATAACGGTTGGCACGATGCTATGTACGACAGGTACGTACCCGCGTGCGGAAAGGCAAACACTCTTGGCGGGGAAATCCTCCGCGCCATCAACCGTATAGTCTATAAGTTCTACAATGACGGAGACACCGTGGCGAGGTACTACAGCAGTTCCTATAACCACAGTTTCGGTGCGGAGAAGTTCCTTTGCAAGCACGTTCCGTCCTACTACATTATGCGTGACATAACCAATGACGGAGAATTTGAGGAGGCGGCTTGCAGGAATCTCAAGCGTGTCGTGGACTACCTGCGGAAGAATCCCGCCTTGTTCGAGGTGGAGAACTATGAGGACTTCCTTGACTTGTCCCCGAAAGAGGAGTGGAATGACGAGGATGATTACGAGGACGAATGGGAGGACTAAGATATGGAGAACGCGATGGTTGAGAATTTCATAGAGTGCGCCGAGGCGGCCGCCTATGCTATCGTCTGCAGGATGATTGACTGCGGATACGTGGAGTCCGAGCCTGAGGGTTTGGATTGGGAACACGAAATCACGCAAATAATCCGAAATAAATTTGGATGTTAAAAACATTATTCCTATCTTTGCACTGACAAAACAAGAGAGATATGATTAGGATTGTGACATTGAACGCCAACCGTTCGGAGTATGACATAAGGGACGCCGCCGCGTGCTCTATGACTGTCAGGGAACTCATTGACGAGCTCGAGTGCAACTACAACGAGGACGACAAGATTGTCTTCTCCAATGACAACGGCTACACCTACGGATACGTGGGGGCGGAGTTTATCGACGCCCATAGGGTTGAAACCCACGAGGAAGAGGAAGCCCGTGAGAAAGAGGAGGAATACCGCGACAATATGGAGTCGCTGAGGGATGAGCTCCTTGACTTGCACAACGACTATATGCACGTTCCCGACCCCGAGGACGAGGACGATGAGGATATGTCCGAGGAGGAATACCTCGAGCGTCGCAAGGAGTTGTTCGAGGAATACGGAGTGACAGAGGAGGAATTCAACAAATTCCCTTTCTAAAAAAGAAATCAATAACAAAAACACTGAGAATATGGAAGATGTAATGCTTACCTTCAGGAGCAATGAGCTTTGCCCCTTAATGACAAAAGAGGAAATCCGTCAGAAAGCCCCGTTCGTTTTCTGCAAGGAGAAGACGAACCCCGGCACATCGGACAGGTATGTGTTCGCCGACACCGAGACGCTCATCGACGATATGGCGAAACTCGGTTGGGGAGTCACCGACTGCAAGCAGCAGCGTCCCAACAAGCGGAGCAATATCCGCAGTTACCACACGCTCGCTTTCCAAAACCCCAAGATTTTCCTCACGGGAGACAACGGAGAGATTGAGGCTTTCCCGAGGATTATCGTCTCGAACTCGCACGATGGTTTCCACTCGTTCAAGTTTATGTGCGGACTTTACAGGCTCGTATGCTCCAACGGGGTTGTCCTCGCTGACGCTGAGTTCACCGCCTTCTCCGTCCGCCACATCAACTACGACTTCGGGGAGTTGCAGAGGATTGTCGCCCAAAGCATCGAGATGACACGCACGAAAGTGTCCCTTATCAACGATATGCAGGCAACCAAGTTGTCTATCGAGCAGAAGAGCCGTCTCGCCACGAGGGCCGTCGCAATCCGCAAGGGAGTTGACGAGAACGAACTCAAAATCACGAACACCGAAATCGAGGGAATCCTCGAGCCCGTCCGCAAGGAAGATGAGGGTGACGACCTTTGGAGCGTGTTCAATGTCCTGCAGGAGAAAGTCATCAAGGGTGACTTCACACTCGGAAAGACAAAGACGGGAAAGAGCCGCAAGGCGCGTCCTATCACGGGAGCCGCAAAGGATATAGAGGTGAACCAAGCCTTGTTCCTCGCAGCGTCAGAATACCTGCAAGCCGCATAGTCAAGCGGTCACATAGACTGAGATTCAGCCGAAACCATCAAAAAAAGTTGGTTTTGGCTGTTTTTTTATTTGCATTTCTCGAAAATTTTTTTATATTACGCAATATAATACCGTAAGCTGCTGTCTGTCTCAGGAGACCGGCCTCGAAGAACACAGAAGGCCACAGGAGGCGTAGATTGCCTAATATAACAAAAAACCTGACATTTCCAAATTTATTTTCAACACCCTCAAAAAAATTTTGAAATTTAAAATATTCTTCCTATCTTTGTGCCAACAAACAAGGGATATTATGGAATTCAAGGACACACAGGAAATCACCTTTATGAGGAAAACCCTCAGGGATACTATGGATGTGCGCTGTCAGATTCAGCGCGAGGAGAATCTTCAGAGGAGGAACCTCGCTCAGGCGATACAGGACAACGTGCGCTCGAGGTTCAAGGACTTCAGCGACGGAGAGAAAGTAAAGGTTACCTTTACGGTTCCGCGCGGTCCGTACGATATCACTGTCACAAAGGACTTGTTCTTCCATCAGCCCACCTGTATGGGCCACCTCAGCGGTATCGACGCCTGCGACTATGAAATCCGCTTCCGCGGTGTCAACAAGGACGGCACAGAGAGCAAGCGCGATGACTTCTATGATAACCACGTCTCTATGGGACGTCTCATTTCAATCGAAAAAATCTAATATATAGATATGAAACTGTTAACAAACGTGGAATTCCACACAGACACAAACAATTGGTACGCTCCCTTGGCGGAGTTTTGGGGCTCGCACAAGTCAGTGCATACCGCGGAGTATATGGACCAGACATCGTCCGCCGGCGATTGGAGCGGGTTCATCGTACAGAGGACAGGAAAGAAAAAGGTGCACGCCATCGGCTTCTCTCAGGAGAACAGTTATCCCGCGGCGGGATTCACGCTCAGGACGTGCGAGCATCCCTTCTACGAGGGCACGCTCGACGAGGAGGGGCTCCTCGGAAACATCAGGATGTGTTGGAACCAATTCTCGGAATAGGATATGGAAATGAATTTCACACCTGGCCGTCACCATTTCATTGACGCCATCAACGGTACGGCCAAGTCATGCGTCAGGGAGATTATATCCCTCCTCAACGACAACGGAATCAAGGAGCTGAGGCTGTCCCCGAGGGAGAGCGGGCTGAGGACCGTGTTCATCGAGGAATCCACAATCAGGCATGACGCGATGCAGGCCGCCGACTCCCTGTCCATGGAGGAGGTCACCAAGGTTGAGGTTGAGGGGGAGAGGCTCATCATCAAGGGTGAGCGCCACTACGGAATCATTTGGTGGGATGGCGATTTTCAGGGGGTGCTTCCCGAGATTATCGCGCCGTACATCTACTGCGAGGCCTTTGACATTATCGCCTCCAACGAGTTCCTTGATGGGGAGAAATATTGAACCCCCGGTACTCGGTTGAGTACCTGGACATTTGGAAATTAAAAAAATTATTGCTATATTTGCGAGGTATGGAAAATTTGTATTCAGTCAGGATTAACAAGACGGGACGCTATGTCCGCTACTGCGATGACTGTTGGTATGAGACGGACGACAGTCCTATGCTCAGGTACAGCAAGGAGCGCGCGGAGGAAATCGCCAAACAGATGCGTAACCACTACGTGTATGATGTCACCATCTCGAACGGGGTTGACGCCATCATTGTCGGGCCATCCGTCGCCAAGGAGCCCGCGAAAAAGAGGATGGGCAAGAAGAATTTCATTGTGAAACTTAAAAGATAAGAAAATATGGGAAAGATCAACACAATCACCTACAGGGCTATCGACCCTCGTGACATCAAGGTTATGGACGGCTTCAACCAGCGTATCGACTTCGGCGATATCGATGAGCTCGCCGCGCAGATTAAGGAGCAGGGACTGTTGGAGCCCATTTCCGTGGTACCGTTCGAGGATGAGAACGGAGACACCAAATACTTGCTCATCAACGGGGAGCGCCGCTACCGCGCCATCATGAAACTCATCGCCGACGGTGACGACCCCGGACTCGTGAACGCGAACCTGCTTCCCTCGAACATCAAGGATGACGACCTGTTCGTCCAGCAGTTCATGCGCAATGAGGGCAAGAAGTTCAACGACGTGGAGCTCGGGCTCATCTGCAAGAAGTTGAAGGATATGGGGTACAACAACAGCCAAATCGCCAAGATGCTCGGCAAGAACCCCGGTGTCATCACCTACGCCCTGCAGAGCCTCGATTACGACCCGCGTATCGTCGACATGATGAAGAACGGGGAGATTGGCGGCACAGAGGTGCGCCGCGTGTATACGGCCGCACGCAAGACCTACGGTGACGACTGGGAGCAGAAGGCCAACGAGGAGATTCTCGCGAAGCGCGAGAAGGCTATCGAGGGCAACGATGGTACCGAGCCCGTGAAGGTATCAATCAAGCGCAACACGGAACTCGACGAGAAGGACCTCTACGGTGACGTCAAGGACACCAAGGTGTTCGTCTCGGGTATGAGGACACTCCTCAACTACATCGCCCACTACGAGCGTATCACAAGTCTCGAGATGGAGGTAGACATGATGGACTTCTACGACAGGCTCAGGAAGGACGATAAGCTCACCCTCAGGGAACTGTTCGAGGAGGCAGCCACGGAGGCCAAGAGAGAGGCTGGAATGGCGGTGTAACCGCACGCATAACCTTACGGAAGGGACGCATCGGAGACGACGCGTCCTTTTTTTTATGGCCGCCCACAGACGACGTCCGCCGCGGGCACAGGTTTATATTGCCTAATATAACAAAAAAATCGACATTTCCAAATAAAAATGAATGAAAATAAATTTGGAATTGTCAGAAAAAATGTTATATTATGCAATGTAAGGGGCAGGCATGACCGGATCCCGGCAGTTATGGCCGATCCGGGAACAGGGGGGGGTTGCACATTGACTAATATAAAAAAAGAATCGACATACGCAAGCGAAATAAATTTGGAAATTAAAAATATTATACCTATCTTTGCATCAACAAACAAAAACAGAAAGAGTATGAGAGAACAGCACATTCCCGTAGGTATCTACGACACGGAGATTTTCATTGCCCGCCTCGTTGACGGCAAGCCCTATTGCGGCATTGACAACAAGCCCGTTTTCGACGTTATCCGTCCCGTTGAGGACAGCGACCTCGACCGCTTGAGGAATCAGGACGAGCGCGAGGACGAGTACAAGGACTCATGGAAGGAGGCGGTGGCCGCCGACGCCACGGAGGAGAGTTTTCGGGATTGGTATGACTCCGTGTGGGAGGAGGAGTTCGACGAGGACGACCCCGAGGACTTCCCCGGAAAGGACAGCAGTGACTGCCAGTACCTCGATGAGGAGAAGCGCCTCGCCGCCGACAACTTCCTCTACAACGAGTACGACATGCGCGTCGGCACGTGGGAGAGCGCGGGCGGTTACGCCCCCGGAGGATTCCGCAACGAGCCGTTCGAGGGTTGGGACTACGTCTTCAATGACCCTCTCTCCGAGAAGATAGCCAAGGACTACGAGGACGGCGAGAAATAGCCGATATCCGCCCAAGACACCACCAGGAACCCGCCTTTCGGCGGGTTTTCCCGTTTATATGCGCCCCATGTACTCGGACGAGTACCTGGCCATGCGAGCCATGGCCTGTAGCCCCTACATTGCCTAATATAAAAAAAATCCTGACATATGCAAATATTTTTTTGTATATTTTTGATCAGGACAGGTGGCTTGATCGGGTGAGTTGGAATTCCCGATTCTTATCCCTATCTTTGTGTCACGAGACGAGGTTTAAACAGTATATAATACAATATATAAAGCAACACAGGTATGTACAATTATCTTGATATCCTGAAATGGAAGAGCCCACAGAATTGGGGCGAGAGAGAGGATGTTATGGTGGTGGAGGACACTGAGGGCATCTACGTCACCGTCAGGCACGTCACGGAGGAGGGCTACGGCGACGTGTCGCACGAGAACGCCGAGGACCTGAAGTACGTGGGACGGTGCACCGCCTACGACAAGGCTGAGGACATTTTCGAGCGTTACAGGAGGGTGTAGGCTATGGAGGCTGTGAAAGTGAGCGGAGAGGAGTTGAGGAAGGTTCAGGACAAGGTTGCCGAGGCGTTCCTCAAGGACAGGAAGAGGCATTGGGCGCTCATGTTGTTCTACACTGAGATGGAGCTGGGGATATCCAACACGCCGAACAAGTGGGTGAACGTCTCGAACAGGATATACGACAGGGGGATTGACGCCTTGGAGGCGTACTCGAACACGAAATGCCCCGCGAGCCAGCTGGTGGACGGCGACACGCCCGAGGAACTTGAGCAGGCTATGCTCGATATGATAGCCAACTACAAGGATGAGAAATGGCTCGAGGAGAACCTGTATCCTTACATGTAGGTACTCGATTGAGTACATGACGGGGAGGAATGCCGTGATACCCATACTGTCCGTCCGCGATAATCCGGACGCATCCCGGGCGGGCGATTATCCATATGCTTGTATTTCAAATCCTTTCAAGTCCGGGTGGGGCTCCGAGCCCCGGTTTTCATAATCTTTTTGTTTTCCCGTGGGACGTCAGGTTCCGCGGGTTTTCCTTTACCCATGGTACTCGATCGAGTACAAAGCGCCCTATTAGGAAAAAACTTAATAATCGGCGGTTATTAAGAAAAAACCTAATAAAAAATTTGGATTTGTCATTTTTTTTCACTACCTTTGTGCTGTAATCAAAAATATGGAGGCGATATGAAACCACCTTAATAGCATCAGGCATATTCTCATAAGGGTTTTAAAGGCAACCCGAAAAGGGCTGGACGATTTGATCGTAATAGGAAGGAGTATACTCCGTCACATAAAAATCGCCTTGGAGCGTATACTCCAACCTGGTCATTATTTTTTTTTTAACGGGGGAATGCTTTCCGTCGTAATTTGTATATTTATAATAAAAAAAATATGTACGAAGATTTTGTTGACATTAAGGGATATGAAGGCTTGTATAAAATAAATAAAGAAGGCAAAATATTAAGTCTCAAATATAGGGGACATAATAACCCACAAATATTATCCAATAAGCCAAACGCAGGTGGTAAATATTATGCGATAACGCTAAGGAAAGATAAAGAAGAAAAAACATTTATGGTTCATAGATTGGTGGCGGAGGCGTTCATACCGAATCCAAATAATCTCCCCCAAATAAATCATAAAGATGAAAATGGGCTAAACAACAATGTTGATAATTTGGAGTGGTGTGATAGATCTTATAACATGAAATATGGCACAAGAGCAGAACGCCAATCAAAGAAAATAAAAAAGCCTGTTATACAATATACGTTAGAAGGAGAATTTATAAAAGAATGGGACGGCGCCTGTGACGCAGAAGAGTTTTATAACAAAAGAGAAATGAATAATATAAACCGTTGCTGCAGGGGAAACATAAAATCAGCATATGGTTTTAAATGGGAATATAAAAAAAAGGAGGATTTATGAATCCTCCCCGTCAGTCTCATGCGAGCCCCGTTCCATTCGGAACCTCCGCATCTCGTTCTCAAGTTCCATTTTCTTAATCTCGAAGTATTTCTCCTGCTCGTTCTTCTTAGTCTCGAACTCGGTGTCAGCCTCGTGCATCTTAATCTTCGAGTGTGAGTCTATGCCGAACATGGCTCCCGCCCATCCGAGCACGACACCGAACGTGGACACGACGGAGTAGTCAATCACCCCCTGCGGATCAGCCACTATCCCGTAGGCGACGATCCCCATGCCGAACAGCGTCAGGAAGGCGCCGAGGAAAAGTTTCACCCATTCCCTGTGTATGTTTATATCCCTGTTCCTTGCCATCTCTTTTCCCTTTCCTATTATAAATACCGGTATAGGGAATAAAAAAACTACCACGAGCCTATCGCGTCCTTAATGATATCGCGACACCATTCGAAGAAATCTTTCTTCTCCATACGGGCTAAAAAGACATCTTTCCATTGATCAATCAGGGAATACAACGCATCGTCAAATTGCTCATCTTCACAGGTTGGGGACGGGGCGTCGGGCCCGGCGCTCTTCCCGAGGAACTCGCTTATGGTTTCAGAAATTATTTCTCTAAGTTGATTTTCATTAAGTCTCATTTTCAAACCATTTTATTATAATAATAAATATCGGGAATGAGTTCCGAAACAATATAGTCGGAAAAAATAACTTAATGAATTGCCCCGCTCGGGTATAATGAATTCGGACAGATAACCGAAACAGCCCGTACGGGTATGATTATTATGTCCGGGAAACATTATGCCCGTCGGGCATAATTATATTTGAGAGAATGTCATTGGGGAAATAAAATGGGAAATCACATTCGATACGATATAATTGTCGAACTTATTTTTCAGAAATTCTACCTTTTTACAATAAGGTTTGAAAATATCGCATGTGATTTTTTAATCGGGGAATGGAAATTTTCGACTTTTTGACAATCGGGAAAATAAATTGTGAAATTAAAATCGGGGCGTGGGGACAGATGGGAAAATAAGTTGTGGAATGGATTTTTGATGATCAAAAAATTTGGAAAATTAAAAAATTTTTCCTATATTTCGCGCACGGGGCAGTTGGAACCGCCATTTTCGCCCCAATCCAAATCCGAATTAATTGTCGAATTTTTATCCTCAACGAGGAACAGTTTCAATCCGTTCTGCGCAAGGAGCCTGCGCCCCTCGCCCCTGCTCCCTATTACGCCGGTGCAATCAGACAGAACGGGTATCATCTTCTCAACGAGTTCCTTCGGAAATTCCCTAACGTTCATTACAAATCCCCCTCCTCATCACGACGTTTATGCTCGGCAATCAGCGGATCGAACATCTTCCTCACGGTATCGGAGACATTCTTGTTTATCTCGATTTCCTCAGCCACGCCATCATATACCATCTCGTTTATGCTGCATACCCATATTGTCTTTCCGTTCGGGGATTGCCTGCAGGACTCTATCTTCTCGGACTTCTCATTCCCATGCAGGAATCGGTGCGCCCACCTGAACCATTTCCGCCATTTCTCCACATCTATCTTCCATCCCTTCACTACCCTCCAATCGGAATCGAGGGCGTAATAATATATGGTGTCCGCGAGCGTCAGCTCCGTACATCCGAGTTTCTGCGTGGAAGACAGCACCTCGTACACGACGTTGCCCGTGCCCAATATCCGCAAGTCGGCTTTCACCTCCTCAAGTGTGTAGCCGTCCCTCTCCTTGCCATCCATCTCGTTGCGCCATATCTCCACGGGCGTGATGGCATCGACTGCCGTAGCGAAATCACAGTCAAGGTTCCTGAACTCATCCTCTCCCCTGAGGTCAATAAGCCGTGAACCCTCTTTCATGCTTCCCCTCGCCATCAGGTGGTGGTATTTCTCGCCCACCATTCCGACAATATCATCTCTTCCGTTTTTCTTCATACCCCAAATATACGAAAAAAACACCCATATTTCTAACGGGATTTTCTATTTATGGTGTATGTCAAAAAGCATTCACATAACAAACGGACAGTTCCGAGCCCTTATGGAGTCGGTAGGCGATCCGTACAACATAAAGGGTGTGTATCACATATCCATGTATCACTTTGACACATTCAGGAACGACATAAATTTTGATTGGTTGTTTTTCTCCAACAGGCCGATAACAATGACAGGCGCGGATTATGTCTATGTATGCAATTTGTCGATACACAAGCCGTTTGTGTTTAACGCGGGCGTGTCATGGGCTTATCCGTTGTGGCTTTACCTTTCCGGCAGGGATGGGTGCTTAATCCCGGAAGAGGATTTTGTTCCTGAGAAATATGACGGATATCTCGGGTGCCCGTATGAATTATGGAAACGTGTCTATTATGATGATGCGGAATATTCCTTGGATGAACTGCCCGGTCTCGTAAAGGAGCTTGGCCTTGGGTATGACGGGGTCATCCTCAAAAACATTTATGAGGGGGACACGTCCATTACCGTTGATGACTATGTCGTTTTTGATCCGTCTCAGGTTGAAATCGTGAATAAATACAGAAAATAAAAAACAACCATATCTCTATGGTTGCCTCTCCCTCATTTGACTGTCCACGTACGCGGTGATCATTTCCCTCACCGACTCCAACGCCGCTTTGTACCCCTCAATGTATCCGCTCCTCTC
>JAEEGL010962049.1_pt1 | contig 24628 bp, 13 predicted proteins | sample 9134231 | NCBI WGS metagenome assembly JAEEGL01 (sample SAMN16246548, study PRJNA631951) | gut metagenome | biome: gut microbiome; feature: rumen; material: fiber-attached | host: Bos | place: Iran: Karaj | collected 2018-10
CCTTCTGATCGACGCCTTTGCGCGCGTGGCAGGTGAATTCGCGGACTGGCGGGTGGTTCTGTACGGGACGGGAAAGGCCTCGTACGAGGCGAAGCTCCGCGCGCGCGTTGCGGCGGCGGGGTTGGGGGACCGTATCGCGTTCGCGGGTTTCTGTCCGGATCTGGCGCGCGCCTACGCGGACTGTTCCTTTGTCGCGTTCCCCTCGGCCAACGAGGGATTCCCGCTGACGGTCGTCGACGCGGCGGCGTTTGGCAAGCCGGTGCTGGCGTTGGCGGACACGCCGTCCGTCGCCGAGATGCTCGCGGATGGCGAGACGGGGATGCTGTGCGGCTCCACGGTTGCGGCCTACGCGGACGGACTGGCGCGGCTGATGCGCGATGCGGACCTTCGCCGGCGGTTGGGCGAGGCCGCCGGCCGGCAATTCGCGTCTGTCTATTCGCGCACGGCGTTTCTGGACCGCTGGGAATCCGCCCTGCGCGACGTATGCTGCAGTTGAGGCGGGTTCTAGCAAAGCGGCCTGAAATCGTGTATAATAATGGCGTTCTTCCCACAGCATTATGAGAACGTCCGTGACACTGAAACTGATCCGCCTCGTGACCGCGCTGATTCCCGTCAAGCGCGTGCGGCGTCGGTTGCGCGACCGCTGGATGGCCGCCGCGCGCGCGCGTCGTCTGGCACGCACGCTGCCGGTCGTCCGCGCGCGTTACGCGGTGCACGAGGCGGCGTGCCGGGAGAAGCTTGCGCGTGGGGAGCGGTTGCGCGTGGCCTTTCTCGTGTGCGACGCGTCGATGTTCTCGGCAGAGCCCGTGTTCGTGAAGATGAGGGCCGACCCGCGCTTTGACTGCTTCATCGCCGTCGTGCCGCGCATCACGCGGGGGGAGGCGTTCCTGCGCGAGACGTACGCGAAGGCGCTCGAGACGCTCCGCCCGCGTTACGGCGACGCCGTTCGCGCGTTGTACGATCCTTCTGCACGAACATGCGAAGACCTGGCGGCAGGGCGTGCGGATGTCGTGCTCACGTCCATCGTCTATTCAGGGCAGTCCTTCGGTTGTTTCAATGCGGAGGTGTTGTCGGAGTTCGCCCTGGTCGCGTACATCCCCTATGGTTACGGCGGGCCGTTGACGACTGATTTGCGCCGCACGGTCTTCTTGCCCGAACAGGTGCTTTTCTGGAAAACGTTTCTCGCGAACGAGGCCGTTCGCGCCGACTGGGCGCGGGCGAATCCCGTTCTGGAGCCGTCGCTTGTCGTCGCCGGGTTCGCGAAGATGGACCGGTTGGCGGATTTTTCGCCCGGTCCGGGGCCGAAGACGGTCATTCTCTCGCCGCACCACACGCTAACGAAGGATGGTGCCGCAGACGGGCTGGCGTTGTCGAATTTCCTCCGTTACGCAGATTTCTTCCTGGAGTTGGCGCAGAAATTCCCCGACATCCACTTCGTGTTCCGCCCGCATCCGCTGCTCTTCCCGCGTCTGGCCATGAAGGAGTGGTGGGGACCTGAAAAAACGGATGCCTACCGTGCGAAGATGGAATCCCTGCCCAACGTGGAGTTCCAGCGGGGTGGCGACTATCTCGCCACGTTTGCGGAATCTGCCGCGCTTGTGCACGACTGCGGGTCATTCGTCGGCGAGTACATGTACACGGGGAAGCCGCAGTGCTACATGCTTCGCGACGCATCCACGCTGGAACGCGAGTTCACGCCTCTTGGCCGAGAGATTCTCGGCTGCAACTATCCTGTCTACGACGAACGTGGAATAGAGGATTTCCTGCGTACGGTCGTCCTCGCAGGGGAGGATCCCAAGGCCGATGCGCGTAGCCGCCTTGCGCGCGAGCGGGTTTGCACGTTCCATCCATGTGCGGCGGAACGGGTGGTGGATGAAATCGCGAGGAGGTTGTCTTGAACGTTGCGCTGATATTCGCAGGGGGTAGCGGCGTCCGGATGGGCGCGACGACGCCGAAACAGTTTCTCGACCTCAACGGCAAGCCCGTCCTCGCCCATACGCTCGCGCTCTTCGAACGGCATCCCGACGTGGACGAGATCGTCCTCGTCCTGCACGCGGACTACGTGTCGACGGCCGGGACGTTCGCGGCCCGGTACGGCATCACGAAGGTCGCGCACGTCGTCGCAGGGGGGGAGTCCGCGCAGGATTCGATCTACAATGGGCTGAAGAGGATGTCCGAGGTCTATTCGCCCGATACGGTCGTGCTGATTCACGACGGCGTTCGTCCCTATGTGGGCGCCGACGTGATCTCGGCGAACGTCCAATCGGTGCGCGAGAGGGGAAACGCCGTTACGTACACGTCGTGCTACGAGACGATTGTCCTCTCGAAGGACGGTTCGGCCATTGACGCCCTGCCATGTCGGCGCGAGTCCTATACGGCGCAGGCGCCGCAGAGTTTCCGCCTCGGCGACATCCTTGCCGCGCACGAGCGGATCCGCGCGCGGCCCGAAGGCTACCGCGACATGGTCGACCAGGCCACGATCTGCTGGACGCTGGGGACGCGGCTCCATCTTGTCCCCGGCAATCGCGGCAACATCAAGGTGACGACGCCGGAGGACTTGCTGATGCTGGAGGCGCTGTTGCGCAAGGGGGATGTCCGATGAGGGCGCTCGTGACCGGTGCGACGGGTTTGATCGGACAGGCGCTCGTGAGGCGTCTGGCGGCGGAGGGACACGACGTGATTGCCGCCGTGCGCGCCGTCCATGCGTCAAGCGCGGTGTTCCTTTCCACGATGGAGGTTTACGGAGTTCCGTCCGCCGATCCCGTGACGGAGGCCGATTACGGCTACCTCGACCCGACGGCGCTGCGGTCGAGCTACCCCGAGGCCCAGCGCCTGGCGGAGAACCTCTGCGTGGCGTACGCGCGCGAGTTCAAGATGCGGCTTGACGTGGCGAAGTTGACGGCCCTGGGCTGGCGGCCCACGCGCGGCTTCGCGGAGATGTACAAGAGATTGATCATGTCGATGCGGGGAGATTCTGCATGAAACATGGCCTGATGTATTATCTCTCATCTGGCGGCCCGAATGGAATCAAGAACATGGGCGATTACATTCAGAGCCTCGCGGCGGATCAGTTCATGCACGCGAATGAACTCATTGAACGCGAGACGCTGGATGCCTACGTCGGCGATCCGATGAAGGTCATTCTCAACGGTTGGTTCATGCATGTTCCCGAGGCTTTCCCGCCATCGCCCGGCATTGTGCCGCTGTTTGTCTCGTTCCACATCCGTCCCGAGGTGGAGACCCGCCTCCTGACAGACAGGACGGTCGCCTATCTCAAGGAGCACGGTCCTGTGGGGTGCCGTGACCGAACGACCCTGTCCATGTTGGAGAAGCGAGGGATCCCGGCCTATTTTTCAAACTGCCTTACGCTCACGCTTGGTTTGACCTACCGCCATGCGGCGGATGCCGCGGGAGTGGTTTTTGTGGATCCAATGCGTCCGTTTTCCAAGGCGGACATCCGCACTTCCAAGTGGCATGTGCTGCGCCATCCGGTTATGGCGATGCGTATCTACAGAAAATTGCGGAGACAGGTTCTGGTTGGGCGGAAGTGGAGTGCGCGGTGGAAGCGCTTTTGGGCGATTGGGGCGTTCCTCCGCGTTTACCGTCAGGTTTTTTCGGATGAGGTGCTCTTGTCGGCCGATTACGTGACCCATGCGGTCCCTGAGAGGCTTTTTGCGGATGAAAGGGCCAAGTTTGCATATGCGGACGGGCTTCTTCGGCGTTATGCGCGGGCGAGGTTGTGCGTCACGACGCGCATACATTGCGCGCTGCCGTGTCTGGCCATGGGTACGCCGGTGGTTTTCGTGAGCGCAAAGCATGGCGAGATGGGCGGTTCCGGCCGCATGTCCGGCATAATCGACCTTTTCAACGTCGTGGAGACCGACGGTCGGACGGCTACATTGCGCTTCCCGTGCGCCACTTTGCAGGATCGACGGATTGGATTGGATACGGTGGTCGTCAATTCGGACGCGTTCCGCCCTTTCGCCGACAAGCTGTCCGAGAGGTGCAGGGCTTTTGCAGAATCAAAGGAATGTTGAGGTACGGCATGTCTGCTCTCATCAATTTGCTTTCCATTCTGGCAGCAGTGCCTTTCTTCACCAAACGGAGCCGGAAAAGGGTGAGGGCAAGGGTGAAGTCGTTTTTCCATGCTTTGCCGGTCCGGCGGCGTGCGGTGTCGGTCGGACGGAACCTCTATTGCGCATCCTCCGTGCGCGTGACGCGGCACACGGAGCTGGGCGACAACGTACATTTCAATGGTGCGATCTTCTACGGCGGAGGTCCAGTGAAGATCGGCAGCTGGTTTCACTCGGGCGAGGGGCTGAAGATCTTCACGCGCAACCACAACTACGAGGGCGAGGCGATTCCATACGACGAAACCTACGTGCATAAGCCCGTGACGATTGGCGATTGCGTGTGGATCGGCGCGTACGTGATCCTCCTTCCCGGCACGACCATCGGCGAGGGGGCCATCATCCAGGCCGGATCGGTGGTGCATGGCGAGATCCCGCCGATGGCCATCGCGGGCGGCAATCCCGCCAAGGTCTTCGCCTGGCGTGACAAAGACCGCTATTCCCGCCTCAAGGCGGAGGGTCGGTTCCACTGACGGAACAAAAATTCCCGAGCGCGCGTGCTGGGGGTGTTGCCCGAAGGCGGGTCTTTTGGTATAATAGGCCGCATGGAAGAAAATCAAGGAGACGTGGCGCCGGTGGAGGCCGACGGGAAGAAGCCTGTCCTTGAGCCGGGGGCGACGCTGGGCAGATGGCGAATCGTCCGTTTGCTCGGGCGCGGCGGCATGGCGGAGGTCTACGAGGTCGAAGACGTCGGCCTGGGGTCGCGCTATGCGCTGAAGCTTTTTACGTACGCCCGCAGCGAGGAGGCCGCCGCGCGCGCGCGGTTTTTCGTGGAAGGGCGCCTGCTCGCCAAGCTGGACCATCCGCGTCTCGTGCGCGTGTACGACCTCGGCGAAGACGCCGCGAGCGGGCATCCGTACTTTGTGATGAACCTCGTGTTGGGGCCCGACGGGCACCCGGCCACGCTGGCCGACGCCGACGTGGCCGGTGCCGACGAGGAGCAGGTTGCGACCTGGTACGAGGACCTGCGCGAAGGACTTGCCTACATCCATGCCCGCGGAATCCTGCACCGCGACCTCAAGCTGCAGAATGTCATGATCGGGCCGGACGGGCATGCGGTCCTTTCCGACTTCGGCCTGGTGAAGATCTTCAATCCCGAGCTCCGGAACGACGTGGGCCTGACGCTGGAACAGACGCTGATGGCCGTCAAGGGCGGGCAGAAGATGGTGATGGGAAGCGTGGGCTACATGGCGCCGGAAGTCGAGATGGGGGTGGCCGCGTCAAAGGAGAGCGACTGGTACGCGCTCGGGGTGATCGTCTTTCGCCTGTTGACCGGCCTCTGGTGCGATTCCCGGACGGACGTGGTGTCCGACCTGGAGACCTACAGCCCGGTTTGGCGCGACATTCTCCCGAAACTGCTGCATGCCAACCCGGCGGGGCGGGAATGCCCCGACTTGCGTGCGCTGGAGAAGGCCCGTCGCGAGGAGGAGGCCTACCGCGTCGAGACGGAACTGGGCTATCTGCGCATGAAACGGCATGATGCCGTGCGCGGGCGGCGCAACGGGTGGGTGGCGGCCGCCTTGACGGCCGTTGCATCCGCCGCCTTGATGTTCTTTGTCATGCGCAGCGAACTGGCGCAGGGGCCTGTCCATCTGCCCACGCCGCCCCCCGACTTCGATTCCGTCGTGTGCATACCCCCAAACGCCCCCCGGGAGGAACCGGACGACGATGACGGCATGCCGTCGCGCGGCCAGTTCGAGATGGCGCGCATTGACGCATGGGTGCTGACCCACGGCATTTTCGAAGATTTGAAGTCCGGCAAGATCACGCGCGAGAAGGCGGTTGAGAGTCTGCGCCGGCTGACCAAGAGGGTGAGAGACGACGACATTTCTCTGTTTGAGATAAACGAGGACGCCACCTATACGCAAGCGGGCGAGAATGCGCCGCTCGCCTATCTTCTGGATTCTGCCATCTCGAATCTCGTGATCGGTGCAGAAAAATGAGCACCTTCCCGCCAACCTCCGTCTCCCTGATCGCGAAGATCAAGGATCTCCCCCCGGGCGAGGACGGGGCGGCATGGGCGCGGTTCTGGGAACTTTACGAGCCCGCGATGCGCGCGTTTGCCGCGTTCAAGGGGGGGGCGGACAATGCGGACGACATCGTCATGTCCGTATTCGGGAAATTGGTTGACGTGTTGCGGAACGGCAAATTCGATCCGGCGAAGGGGAGCTTCCATTCCTATCTGGCGGCGATGATCTACAATGAAGTCCACATGCAGCACCGGAAGGACACGGTTCGGATGGCGGACGCGCACGTGCCGCTTGACGAAACCCTTGCGGAGAGTCTGGTGGCCCCGTCGTCTGACGAGGTCGATGCCGATTGGCGGCGGGCCATCCTCCAGGCGGCCACGGAACATGTGCTGACGAAGACGGCGCTTTCGGAACGCGACCGCGCCGTCTATGCCTTCTATGTGCAAGAGCGGCACTCGATCGAAGAGACGGCGGCGAAGTTCCGTCTGGCGCGCAACAACGTGAGCCAGATCAAGACCCGGATCGAGAAGCGCATCGCGGCCATTGGACGGGAGATGGCCGCCGCCGCCGATCAGCTGTGAAAGGTTACCAACCACCATCTACCAACCACCATCTACCAACTGCCAACTACCAACTACCAACTACCATCTACCAACTAAAAAATTTTTTGAGAAATTTTGTCATCGGGTGTCACCATCCGCATATCTACAAGTGGTTTTACTTGTTGCTCGAACCGAGGCGTCATCTTCAGCGCCTCGGTTTCGTGTATTTAGGGGTAACTGCGAACTGGTCGGCGAGAAGGCGTATTGACGAATCAAAAGATTTTTTAAAAAGTTTGTCATCGGGTGTCACCATCCGCATATCTACAAGTGGTTTTACTTGTTGCTCGAACCGAGGCGTCATCTTCAGCGCCTCGGTTTCGTGTATTTAGGGCATTGACAGGGCATCAAAGGCATGGTAGAATTATGCGCGCTCGGAATAATTCCGCAGATGAATAATGTTCAACAGGGAGGATTGCTATGAATTTTCTAGACAGAGTAGAGGAAAGGCGGCGCCTTGCGAAGTTCCTTTCGATGTCGGAAGGTGGGGTGGCATGTATCTACGGGCGCAGACGTATCGGGAAAAGCAGATTGATCGAGGAATCCCTATCTGGTCGGGGCGACGTGGTTTCGTATTGTGCAGACAGGAGCGAGGCCGCATTGCAGCGTAGAAGGATGTCCGAGGATGTCGCGAGGCTTCTTCCGGGTTTTGCCGATGTGTCGTATGCCGATTGGCGGAGCTTTTTTGAACGCTGGCAACGTGATGCTCCCAAGGGGAGTGTCTTTGTCATTGATGAATTGCCGTACCTCGTTGAAAAGTCGCCCGAGCTGCCGAGCGTACTGCAGAAAATTGCGGACGGGTTGGGAAAGTCCGGCCAAAAGGTGATAATTTGCGGTTCGTCGCAACGGATGATGCAGGGCTTGGTTCTTGACGACTCCGAGCCTCTGTACGGGCGCTGTCGTGTGATTCTTAAGTTGGGACCGCTTGGATATCCTTGGCTTGGGGATGCCTTCCCAGACGAGACACCGCTTGGGCGCCTTGAACATTACGCGGTATGGGGTGGGGTTCCTCGGTACTGGGAGGTCTGCCAAGGGGAATCTGGCCTTTGGGAGACGGTGAGGGATGAGATTTTTTCGCCGAACGGCCTCTTCCACGAGGAACCGGCGTATGTGCTCAAAGACGACTTGGAGGGGGCGGCGCAGGCTTCGAGCGTTCTCTCTCTCATCGGTCAGGGCGTCATGCGTCCATCTGAGATGGCGGCGCGGCTGCAGGTACCGCAGACGGCGTTGAGCCGTCCGCTCGGCAGGCTCGTCGGACTGGGGCTTGTTGCGCGCGACAGGCCATTCGGCGTTGACGCCAAGGGGAGCAAGAAATCCCTTTATCGGCTTCAAGATCCGTTTTTGCGCTTTTGGTACGCATTCGCGCTTCCGCGATATTCCGACCCGCACTTTGGAGAAGAGGATTCCGACATTGAGTCTTTGAGACTTCCCTTTCGCGTCTTTCTCGGCCAGGCGTGGGAATGTCTCGTTCGGGACATGTTGCCGCACAAGGCCATTTCGGCTGACGGATGCAGATGGCGAGATCCGGCAAGGTGGTGGGGGGCGGGGTTAAACCAGCGGACAATGGAAATTGATGTGGTAGCCGAGTCTTCGGACGGCGATACGTTGCTCGTGGGGGAGTCCAAGCTGTCCTTGACGAGAATGGAGGCCGAGCATGAGTTGTCCGAATTACGAAAGAAAGCCGAGCAGCTTCCGTTCGCCAGCAAGTACAAGCGTGTCGAGACGCGGCTCTTTGTTGCAGAGGGGGGTGATTTTAACTGTATTGACCTGTCATGGTGCGAAGCCAAAGATCCGCAGAAAAACTTTTTTTAATTTTTTTTATTTTCCCCCTTGCGCGGCTCCGGGGGATATGATAAAATGTGCGCGTCTTTGAGCAAGGTAGAGGATTCGGACGGGTGTCCGGGCCTGTGGTTAACGGACCAAGGGCATAACGAAAGTTGACTCGACCGAGCGAGAGGATAACAAGTTAACCACTCCAAGTGAACTTGAGTGAACGTGGCCGGGTGGCTGCGGGAGCAAAAGGGAGCGAGGAGATCGGGGAAGGGTCCAACAAGCCCGACTCCACAAAAAGAAAGAAAAAACAAATGAAGAAACTCATGATTACCGCTGCGGCTGCCATGGCTGGCGCTGTTGCGTTCGGTGGTCTGTGCGACACGCTTGAGGGCGGTGCGTCCCCTGAGAAGTGCCGTGCGTACGACTTCAAGGCTTCTGTGAAGCTCGTTGACGGCAAGACCGGCAAGGTCTCCGCTGACAGCATCTGCGACGAAGATGGTACGGCGTACTGGCGCGTTAGTGCAACGCGCAAGATCAAAGGCGTGTTCTTTGACTGCGATACGTGCAATCTTACGAACGCTAACGCGGAAGGTGAAGCGTTCCTCTGGGGTGCTGATCAGACTCAGCCTGGCGATTTCGCCCACTTCTACCTCTCGACGAGCGCATCGAAGTACAAGATCGTTTCGCGTACGGCTGACGGCGTTTCGACATACAAGGATTCTACCGGTACAGATGTCACGCTTGCGTTTGACACGTATGGTGGGGCGTATCATGGTTCTGCGGTCTATGATTTCAAGATCCTGAACTTCTTCGGTTCCGCTAACGTTAAGAAGGCCAAGAAGGCTGAAGCTTTGATTGCGATTGACTTCGTCGAGTATGATCAGTTTGGCGAGTGCCGTCCTTGGTCAATGCTCTGCGCGGGCTTCGGTGCTCAGTCGGATGGTCTTGTGAAGAACCTCAGCGGCAACCTCGCTGGTGCTGCGATGGCGGCTACTTGGTGCGGTATTCCGACGATTGTGTTTGAGCCTTGCTTGCTCCATCCGAACTTCGATTCCATCGATGTTGATAAGAGGCAGAATCCTTGGGTGATCACCCTCACTCCTGCTACAGGAGATTCGTGCGTTCCTTGGTCAGCGCTTCTCGTTGATGGCACGGCGTCTTGGTCGACTGATGCCATCTCCGGTACTTGGTCAATCAAATACAACAAGTCTGAGAGCAAGGCTGCCTATGGTAGCACTGTTCTCAAGAAAGTATTCGGTTCTGGTTGGGAATGGATTGAGAAGAAGGCCGGTCCCAAGGGTAAGTATACTGATGGCTGGCAGGGTCCTCTCGTTGTCACGAAGCAGCAGTAATTTGCCTGAATAAGCAATTAGACGAGTACAACAAGGCGGGGGCATCTTTTAGGTGCCCCTTGCCCTTATAAAGTGAGATTTTGCATTGCATGATAAAAAAGAATACGGCATGAAGATCTCGTTCGTAGTGGGCATGCTTGCCATTGTGTTGGGGCTGGTCATCGTTTCCGGATGTTCGGAGTGTGCCCCTGATTCCGTATGTTCGGAGTGTGTCCCTTCTGCTGCCCGTCCTGGTTTTGTGATCACAAACGCAGAATGCATGGCTTGGTGCGATTTGCCATATTCTGCGCCGCTTGTTGTCATCGGCAACAAGATCATGACGAAGGGTGATCTCCTGAACGCCGTATCGAATGAATACCATGCATTGGTTGCAAGGGGCGAGAAGGCGCGAGAGATTGACAAGAAATTTGAGAAAAAAAAGGTGGAGTTGGCAGCGCAACACGTAGCACGGTTTCTTAATCAGTCCGCATTTCTGCTACGCGCGGACGAGTTGGGTATCGTGGCCAACGAATCGGAGGTTTCCGGACAATGGGTCGCTATCTCGAACATAGCAAGGAAGTCTTCGATGGATATCACAAAATTTGCGATGGGGAGCGGGCATCCTTCGTTGGACGCTCTTGATGGCTTTATTCGTGATAATATACGTATTTCCAAGGTGTTCAAGCAGACGTTTTCGAATAGTTTGGATGTTTCGCAGGCTGAAGTGGACGCCATGCATGGCAAGCTTATGGCGGGAAACCGTAGCTCGGCCTTGACGAACGCTATCTATCTTGCAGAGTTCAAGAAGTTTCGTCAGGAACTGATTGACAAGAGAGTAACATTTTCAGATGACGATGAGGCAAACGCAAAGAAGATCCGGAAGCCGTATAAGGTGGAATGGTTTGTCAAGGCCCCCGCAAATTCCTTTGATGACGAGGAAAATGTGGTCGGCAAGGTTCGGCACCAGAAGTTGAAAACTTGGTCAGCCCCCCTTGAGGATGACGAGGCGTTCAGTATCTACTACATGACGGAAGTCGAGCAAAAGTCTGCCGAGACGCCGACGTTGTTTACGGGGTTCAGGGTATTCCGCGCGAAAGACCTTGGCTATGAGGTCCCTGACAAGAAGAAGCTTATGGCCGATATGCGTAAGATAAGGAACGTTCAAAAAGTAAAGCCGGAATTTGAGCGGCTATGCCGTCATTTTGGGGTTCTCTACCCTAACGGCTTGATTTGGCGTGACATTTTTAGTAACAGGAAACTCTCGAAAGGGGAGAAAAAATGAACGGAAAGAAAGTAATTATCCTTGTTGGGCTGTTGGTCGCATCACCGCTTTTGTTTGCTGCCGGCTATTATGTTTCCGATGGGGAAACTAAGATTGGTGAGTGGAACAGCAATATCACGCAGACAATCTCCAAGGGCGAGGCTGACAACATCCCGATCGTGATGGTTGGGACGGCATTCGGTTGTTCAAAGTGCGGTACTTTCAAAGGCTCCATCCTTGCTAATGAGAAGTTCAAGGAATGGGTTGCAAATTCGCCGTATTACTTTCTCCATGCGTATTCACCTTCTGGTTGGTGGACTACGCCTGAACTGAAGGCTTTCATCAATATCGTTGGCAACGGCGGGCTTCCAAGAGTCAGCGGCTACTGGAAGAAGAAGGACGGTACGATCATAGGTGGGCAGAGCGTGACGATCAGCGGTGGTCATGACGTTGCCTACTATATCAACTTCTGGGATAAGCTTTTCAAGGACTACGATCCTAACGTGAACGACCAGTGGGATCCGACGGACGATACGCAAGACGGAGCAACCGATCTGGGAACGCCCGCCAGCACGGCAACAATCACCGATTATCACTATATGAATGCAACGGATGAAAAGCCCGACAAGGAGGATTGGTTCAAGTTGAATCTTGCAGCGGGCAAGCGTTATTCACTGTATCAAGAAATCTCGACATACGAGAACATCGCTCCTATTGTCGAAGTGCTTGATCCAGCGAGTAACGTCATCAGGACAATGTCCGCAGATACGGAGATGTTCATAGATTCACCCTGTGTCTTTACGGCGGAGACTAATGGCACATATTTCGTGAGGTTTTATTACGAGGGTGGCAAAGGACGTGCGTCGTATAAGCTAGCTTATCGGGAATTTGAGGAAGTCACCTTTGGTTTTAAGCAATCTGATGTGTCTGTCAAGGAGAATGCCAAGAGTTCGGTTCTGACGTTGACGCGTAGCGGTCGCCTGACCGATTCAGTAAAAACGCTTGTGAGCACGGCGGATGACTCGGCAATCGCAGGCATCAACTATACGGCCCTGACGGATGTGGAGGTTACGTTTGCTGTCCAAGCAACAGAGGCGACGGTGAGCGTACCGATCACCGATATTCCTGGAAATCAGGGGAACACGTCCTTCACAGTCATTTGCGTGAATCCGGAGGACGGAACGACAAACGATACCTGTACGGTTACGATCGAAGATCTGGACATCCCAACCGACGCGAAGGATCCGGACGATGACGCGCGCGATGGTGCCACGAATTTCACCATCCTCGACCAGACAAGCAGTGTCAAGGGGGAGGAGGGTGCAAGCCGCGTGGTGAGTGGGCTGGATGCCGCCGACTGGTATGTGTTCAGTTCCCTGGAGGATGGCAAGGCGTACCAGATCAAGGTGCCGGCCGGTGCATACACCAAGCGGCCTGCGAGTGCGGAGAGCGATCCACAGGTTCAGCTCTTCCTGGGTGATGCAACGGAGCCGTTCTACACAAGTACGCTCAAGTCGCTGATGGATACGCCGTACCGCTTCACGGCGGAGGGAAGCGGCGATCTGGTCGTGCTTGTCACGAATACGGTTGCGGACGCGACGGTGTTTACCTACGATCTTGCTTGGCAGGAATGGGTGCTTCCGGTTGTGTCGTTCACGAATGGCGAGGGGACGGTCGTTTCTGCTGCCGATGGCAACAAGTCCGTGTCGGTTACCTTGAAGCGTACGAAGAATCTAGAAGAGGCGATTTCCGTCGATGTCGTGGTAGCGGGAAATGCCGATCGCGTGCAGATTGGAACGAATTCGGTTGCTTTCGTGGCGGGATCGGATACGGCTACACTGACGCTTCAGCTTGCGGCTGATGGCGGGATGTGGTCGGCGGACGAAACGGTGACGCTGACGCTGATGGACGATGCGAACGTTCATCAGAATGACGAGGGGGCGATTCACGTACAGACGCTTGCGTTGAAGACGGAACTTGCCGAGTTTGATGCCGATGACGGCGCGGGGAACACGAATGCGAATGCCGCCAACGCAACGGCGATTCCCGTCTCGAAGCGACCCACGACGCGTAGCGGCCTCACGCTGAACGGTAGCGACAAGGCGGACTGGTATTCTTTCGACGTTGAATCAGATGTTGAGTACGTATTCGAGCTTGTAGATCTGCTTCCGGAGACGGAGGAAGGGCTTCCATTGCAGGTTGAGGTGATGTTGCCCGGAGAGAGCTCTCCCACCAACTTGACGTTGGAAGACTGTTTTGGGCAGCCGTACCACTTCACGCCTGAATCTTCGGGGAAGGTCGCCATTGGAGTTATGAAGACTGCCGACGAGCCTGCCAGCATAAAGTATGCGTTAAAGTACCGTGAGTGGGTGCCTGCGACAATCGGGTTTGCGACAAATGCAATCGAGGCCAGTGAATTCGCCGCCTCGGTGCGTATTCCTGTTCAGTGCGACATGGAGGTGTCGTTGCCGGTGACGGTTGCTGTCAAGACGCGTGACGGGACGGCCAGGGCAGGTGAGGATTACATTGCTCTTGACACGACGCTCTCGTGGGACGAGCACAGCCCGTCTTCATCCGTCAAATATGCGACGGTGAATCTGAAGAAGCTGATTGCCGAATACGAGGGGGCGTTTGAGGAGTTTGAGGTTTACCTGGACTTCGCCGAGTCGGAGGGGCTCCCGGGCGATTGCACGAACCTTACGGTCAAGGTTCTCGAGGCGGATGTCGGCTCGGTGGGTACGTTCGCAATTGCGGGATATTCGTTTGATGGCGGCGAGACGGTGAAGCCATATCAAGCGAAACAGATTTCTGTGACTGCCGGTGACAAGATGAAGGTGAAGGTCGTTCGGACGGGCGGCAATGCCGGCGAGGTCGGGGTGACGCTCACATGGAAGGACGGCACGACGGCGAAGGGGAAGATGGGTGATCTGGAGACGGAGATCTGGATTGACGCCTACGTTCCGAGTTCCGACGGACAATACGTGGCGCGTCAGGCACAGTCCCTTGTCTTGACGACGGACGTCAAGAACGCAAAGACGAAGAATGCCACCCTGAACTTCTCTATTGCCGACAGCGATACGACGCTTCAGGTCTATTCTGCCGACAAGACGAATATCCCTGCCACTTCGTCCGGGAACGCCTGGTATGTCGGCGCAGACGGGGTTCTTCGGACCAAGACGTCAGTGAAGGCGAGCGAAGTCATGTCCATGACAGCGACGCTGAAGGGTCCGGGAACGCTCTCCTTCAAGAAGATTCAGACCGGTTCGGGTACGGTTGCGGTGTCGGCTGGGAGTACAGCGCTTGGCTTGACCGAGCAGGAAGGCGTTGTCACTGCTCAGATTCCGGCGGGTACGCAGCGAATCACAATCAAGTTCACGGCTGCGGACGCAGGGGCGTTCCTGGCCATTGACGAATTCACGTTTGCGCCCGACGAGTCCGTATTCTGCGTAGGTACGTTCTACGGAGATGTTGCGCTGAACAATCAGCTACGCGGACTGGCGACATTGACGGCGGCGGCGTCAGGGCGAGTATCTGGCAAGTTCACGATGCCCTCTAACCAGATCTGGACGGTGACGGGGAAACTGGTGGACGGTACAGCCAATGATGTCGTCGTCCGCCGTGCACGGGTCGTGTTGGACAATTCAACGATACAAATCGCCAATCAAGGTGAACTGGACGCAGCGGCCGGAGCGGGAACCGAGACAGAGTTCGACGTGGTTGGTTCTCGCAGTGGCTGGTCTGACCGGCCGTTGGTCGGTGCATACGCCGACGGTGCGGGATTGCTGGGGCAGACGCTTGAATATGCCGATGATGACGGTGCTTTAACCTTCAAGGTCGGGGCAAATGGCAATACGCAGGTTGCCGGAACTTACTGCGGCAAGCGGATTTCGGCGTCGGTTGTGCCTTTCGCGCGGGATGGCAAGCTGTGGGCAGTGTTAGTCAATTCGGCGTTGCCCAACGGCATCTTGTTCAAGTTCGTCTGCGACGAAGGCGTTTGGTCTGCGGCGAAAGGCGAGTAAGTAAATAGGAGGGTCATTGGATGAAAATTAAGACGATTAAGACGATTGCATCGTTTGCAACAATTGCTGTAGCGTCATTTGCGCTTGAGGCGGCCTCAATAAAGGTCGGAGGATCCACGACCGTCACCATCGGCGAAGATGGCGAGGCTCGGCTTGAGGTCTCTGGCCTTTCCAAGGGAGGTAATTACACTTTCGTCTCCGATACGGGGGTCGCAGACTCGGTGGCCGAACTTGATGTTGTCGCGACCTATCGAGATCCAGATATGGACTACGAAAGTGGCGAGTATGACGAAACTTCGCTTGGAGAGTTCAATGAAGATATCCGTTCCACTTCGACCGGTCGCTTTCACATCACGTCTGACGACTGGGTGTACGGCGGGTTCGTGAAGGGGGAGGATTTTGATCCGGAGTTCGATGTTATCTACACCCCTAAGGCTTATTACCTCTATGTGTACGGCGATTCTGGAACGACCGTAACCATCTCCAGTACGTCTGGAATCGTCAATGAACCGATTCCAGCAGGTTGCATTGATAGTCCTGTTCCTTTTGGTTCGATCAGTGAAGGGAAAGACGTGACAAAGACGGGGACTTTCTGTGATGACGATGACTACTGGTTTTCTCTCAATCTGACAGTTGGTCGCAAATATTCGTTCAAGGTCACGGGCGAGGGCGCCAATGGGACGATCACGATGTTCTATCTGAACCAGGAGGATGCCGCTGATGATTTTCCTTTTCCGGAAGTCACAATGTCCTATGTGACCAACGACGTGGGAGAAGTGACGGTGACGCTCGAATCGTTCGTCTATTCGGGTGTGCCGCGGTATTCCGGCGTACACTACCTTCAGATTGATGGCGACTATGGCACCAAGTTTACCATCGTCGGAAGTGTTCTTCCCGTTCGTGCAGTTGACAAGCATCCGTTAGCTGGAGAGTTGGTTGATGGACAGGCGCTTACGGCGGTTGCCGGTGCTCGAAATGACAGCGACGGTGTCTACTATGACGAAGTCATCGACACGTCCCTTTATTCGGTGGATCTGAAGGCCGGACGGCTGGCACTCTTTGAGACGTCATTTGAAGAGAATGGCTGCGTGATGGAACTTTATGACGAAAAAGGGAACTGCCTAACGAGGAACTTCTACAAGAGCGCTGCAGAGAAAGGGCAGAGATTCAGCTATCTTCCCGAGAAGTCCGGCGTCTACTATGTGGGCGTATGTCAGGATGGCCTTGAGGCCAGCACGAATGACGTCAACATGACCGGAAGCATACTCTATTCAGATCTGGGTGAGGTTGTTGCCGAGGCTGATGACAAACCGGCAACGGGTAATACGATATCCGTCGTGTTGGGCAATTCCGATACGGAAGGCGCGCAGCAATTCAAGGCGGACGGTTCGGCTCTTGAGCTGAATGCAACCAATCGTGTCGATTGGTTTATTCTCGGTGCGCGCAGGGGTGTGACCTATAATTTCATCGCCAGGACGGATGATGCGCACTATGTGGCGGATCGACCGTTGAAGCTGGGGGTCTATACGCTGAACGCAAAGGGAGTCGAGCAGTTCGTCCAGAATCTTGGTGATGCGCAGGAAGGTGTGGCGTTTGCGGCCGAGAACAATGCAACCTATTACATCAAGGCCTCGTTGGAGAACGGCGAGGGCTGTGAGTGTCCGTATGAACTCTTTGCCTGGGTCAACGGCGAAGACTACGGATTCTTGAAGGTTGAGGTCAAAGGTTCGACCACGTCATTGTGGAATCTCAAGGGCGAGACGTCGAAATACGGTACCGGGTCGGAGATTCTGCTGTCGCCCGGAACTTATACCGTCCAGGCCGCGAATGCGACGGGGTGGACGAAGCCGGCAGACCAACAGGTGACGGTAGTTGCGGGCAACGACAACCGCACGACATGCGTGCTCAAGTACAGCGACACGTCCGATCCGAAGGATGATGTCATGGGCGGTGCCGTTAGCCTCGCCCCCACGAAGGCGAAGCCCGTGACGGCGAGCCGGTCGCTGTGGACGAACGATGCAGCCGATTTCTTCAAGATGTCGGTTGCTGCCGGAACGCAGTATGACCTGAAGTTGGATGTCAGTGAGGGAAGCCCGGTCGTGACGGTCTACCGAGACGGCAAAGTCGTCAACGGTGTGTTCACGGGCCAGGTTATGGCCCAGGGTACTGACATTTCCTTCATGGCGATGGAGAAGGGGACGTACTACGCCGTGGTGACGCGTGCGGGTGATGCCGCTGACGTGGACGCTGCCTATACGCTCAATGCCACAGCGTGTAATGTTGGCTACGTCAAGACAGACAAGACAGAGTACAAGGTTAAAGAAAAGGAAGGCTATCTGACAGTCAAGTTCTCCCGTACGTCCAAGGAAGGTCGTGTGCGCGTACGCTACTCGACCGTGGAGGGGACGGCCTTGGCCAATGTCCATTATGTTGCGCAGACGGGCGAACTCGAGTGGGCCGATGGCGACAACAAGGCCCAGGAGGTGAAGATCAAGATCATCCCCGACCTGGTTGACACATGGGCGGAAGACCGTGAGTTTTCGATTCGGATTGACGCTGTTGCGGATTCGGACTTTGACGAGACGGCCGAGTATCGCCCGCTTCTCACGGCTTCGGAGGTGGCTGTCACAATCACGGATTCCTCTAAGGTCGCTCCCGGAACGCTTCAGTTCGCGGCGGGAGGGGAGATGCAGGAGCCTTTTGCCAATCCGACGAAGCCCGCGCTGACGGTTGCGGCCGGCGAGGATGCGGTTCTGTGGATCTCTCGCACGGGCGGCGCGGACAAAATGGTCGCCGTCCAGGCCACCGTTACGGCGAAGCAGGCCGACGGCGAGGAGTATGTCGTGGTGGAAAACCAGGAAGTGTGGTGGGATGACGGTGATGCGGAAATCAAGGAACTGCGCATCCCGACGATGCGTCCGACGGACGCCTACTTCGCCGCGAAGACGTTCACCGTGAAGTTGGCGGCTCTTGCCGCCGACGCGAAGCCGACGGTTAAAAACGGCACTGTGACCGTTACCGTGGTTGACGGCGACAGTACGTTGGACTTTGCCACGTATGCCGCCTCCTTCCCGAAGGCGAGCGGCGTGACGGTCAAGGCCGGGAAGGCCGACACCTGGTATTTCGACGCCGCCGGTACGCTCCGTAGCGCGATGCCCGCAAAGAAGGGCGACAAGGCGGAGCTCACGTTCTCCGTCACGGGGCCCGGACACCTGCGGTTCTCCCCTGATTTCGTGCTGGACGGCGATGATACGACCTGCACGGTGATGGTCGGCAAAAATGCGCTTGATCCCTCCACTTTGGACGGAACGCCCGCCGACCTCTACTTGGGGACTGGGAAGGTCGATGTCAAGATTACCGTCACGCGCGGTGCAAGCGCCACAGGCGAAACGGATTCCTATCTTGCACTCTATCCGCAGGACGGTGACGTGCCGTTCCTCTGGGAGCCGTTGCCGATGCCGACACTTGTCGCGCCGGCGAGCGCGTCGCAGCTTGTGAACCCCGAACATGCGATTCTCAGGTGGGCCTGCGAGGGGGGCGCGAACGTCCGTTATGCCTTCTCGTGCGATGTGGATAAGAAGAAGGTGGGCACGGACTCCGCTGAGGTTTCCCTGCCGCAGATGGACATGACGACGTATGAGATCTGCGCCGCGTGCGGTGAGGATCCCCTGGCGGCGAATACCGCTTACAACTGGCGCGTGGACAGCGTGATGCTGGATGACGAGGGTAACGTGCGCCTCGTCAACACGAACAAGACCGTGTGGGCGTTCAAGACATCCGCCAAGGGCGCGCCTGTTGCGTACATCGAGTCGTCGTCGGACATCAGCGGCGAGGATGTGCAGATTCTCGTTGCTAGGGGCGAACCCGTCACGGTCGTTCAGGGTGTCCAGGTTACCAACCTCGTGTTCGGTTCGGAGACAGTAGGCGTGACATGGGCACTGGCTTCCGGTGCGAAGCTGCCCGCGGGGCTTGCCGTTGACAAGAATACGGGCGCAATCACGGGCATCCCGCAGAAAACGGGTGATTTTGCCGTAGCCGTGCAGCCCACCGCTGGGCGTGACGTCGGTCCTGCCGTCGCGTTCACGCTGCATGTTGAGCCGATCGGGCTTGCGGCCGGCACGTTCAACGGGCTCGTTCAGACGGATGACGCGAATGTGACTGACGCTCCGGGTCTTGAGAACAATTCAATCGGACTCTTGAGCGTCACGGTGGCCGAATCCGGAAAGATCTCCGCCACGGTAACGGTCGGAGGCACGAAATACGCCTTCAAGGCGGATGGCTACGACGGCCTCGTGGAACTGGCCAACGGGCTTCCAGGCGTCAGCGCCACGATGACGGCGGCGAGTGCGATCAAGGGCTACACGAACACGCTCATGATCGTGGCTTGCCGGGCCGGCACGAACGAGTGGACGGCGATCGATGCGCCGTTGAGCGCGGAATTGACGCTGAATATCCCCGCTGCGGACAAAAAGAGCGTGGCGGCGGAGGATGTTGCCTACACCGCGTCCGCGCTCCGCGACAACACGAAGTTCAAGCACGTGCTTGCGGCGCAGGCGCCCTACATCGGCTACTACACGATCTCGCTTCCCGTTGCGGGCGCTTCCACGGACGGGGCGCCAAAGGGCAGCGGGTATCTGACGCTCACGCTTGACGCCAAGGGCAAGACGAAGATCGCCGGCGTGGCGGCAGACGGCACCTCTCTCTCCGGTTCCGCCGTGACAGGTTACATTTCCGACGACGACGGCGGCGAAAGCGCGGTCTATTTGCCCGTTTACGTGGCCAGCAAGACGACCGTGATCGGTGGCTGGTTGCGCTTGATGCTCAGCAACGCCGCGACGGTGGACGGTCAGGACATCGGCCTCGGTTCCATGGTGCCGGTGGTCGACGGGGAGAGTAAGCTCGCTTGGATCAATTCCGACGCGCACGCCGCCTACGACGGTTCCGTTTTCGAAGGTTCGAAATGGTCTTCCTTCACGGTCGAGCTTTCGCCGGTTGGCGGATACTACTCCACCATCGTGAACCTTCAGTCGTACTACCAGAAGTATGCGCTTTATCTCGTTGACCTCGCCGAAGGCGACCAGTTGCCGGCGGCGCTCAAGGGGGATGAATACGAGTGGTCTGCCTATCCCGGCATGGTGGTTGGATCGGATGGCGATCCGGCTCACGGTCTCTATGTGGACATGGTGGTCAATACGCCCACGATTGAGAAGAGCGTCATTCAGAACACGCTGGATGCGAATGGCAAGAAGACGAAGCTCATCGACTGGAGCAACAGTGTCAATCCGTGCAAGTTTACGCTGTCTTTCAAGTCGGCGACGGGCGTATTCTCCGGTGCCTTCGACCTCTATGCGTCGAAATACGCTGACAACGGAGATGAGACCGAGCAGAAGAAGATCGGTTCCTTCAAGCATCAGGGCGTACTGGTGATGACGCGCGACGAGACGGCGCCTCTTGCCGTTGAGGATGGCGTGATGTCTGGTTTCTACACAGCTCCGACAAAACTTGTTGATGAAGCGGACAAAAAGACCTACACGTGGAACGCCTCCTATCAGCTCCTGATTGGGGCGGAGGAGATCGTGAATCCGCCAACAGAAGGATGGGGCGAGGAGACCCCGTAAGTTCTGATGAACAGGAGAAGATTACTGAAATCAGCTGTCCTGACACCACTCCTCATGGGGTGGTGTCTCGGGCTCTTTGCTGCAAACAAGCCGGGATATGTGGTGAAGCCTTCCCTGATCGTGCCGGAATGGTCTGGGGCCGCGCCTGGCGTTTGGACAATGGACTACGAAAGTGCGCTCGCGAACGCAAAGGCCGAAGGCAAGTGGACGTTGATGCTGTATTCGGGGATGTGGTGGTGTCCGCATTGCCAGCCGCTTGAGGAACATGTCCTTACGCAGCCCGCCTTCTCCAACTACGTGGCCGAGTGCGGCTACTATACGACCGTCCTCGACAATCCCTATCGTGACGGCTACAGCAACTGGTGCTGGCTCTACGAGACGAACTACGTGGAGAACGTGGCGGGCCTCACAATGGAAGAGGCGCTTCAGGAGATCGACAAGCGATATGCGGTACAGGAATCGTATGCCTTGCCTGGCGCGACCGAATACAACATCTCGAACTGGAACGGTACGGCGATGATTACCTACCACAAGGTCGGCTATCCCACGATCATCGTCATCCGTCCCGACGGCCGCCCGGCCGGGCGTTTCGGCTTTAGCAAGAGCCAGCCCGCCGACACGGCGATTGCATACGTGACGAACCTGATCGAGCAGGCCAAATGCGCCGACGAGTGGGATGAGGTGGACAACTACTGGCAGACGACCCAGACGATGCTGGATCATCCTGAGAGGCCGTCCGAGTTTGTCCTTCACGGAGATCACACGCTCGCGACCAAAGATACGGCCGACTGGTTCAAGATCGAGTCGGGTGACGGAGACGGATGCTGGACGTTCCTCTTCGACAAAGTGGATGGATTGGCGAGTACGGTCATGACCGCCTCGTTCTACGCCGATCCTACGGGGGCCCCAATCGCCGAGGCGGAGATCGACATGTCAGGGCGGAACGTCATCTCGGCAGAGACGCCTGCGCCTGGAACATATTACCTGAAAGTGTCCGCCAGAGGATTGAATTTTGTCGCGGGATATCGTCTTTCCTATCTCGTGTCATCGGGGCGCGGCACCGAGTTCGCGGCAGGCAAGCCGCTTGTTTCCACTGGAGCCGAGCAGGCAATGCCGACGTTCTACGACAATGACGGCGACGGGCTTCTCGATCTGCTTGTCGGCGTCAAAGAACCACTTGCCGGAGCAAACGGCGTCCTTACGGGATATGTGGGGCGAGTCCGGGTCTACAGGAATGTCGGTACCACCGAGGAACCTCGTTTTGGCGGTTATTCATACCTGACCGTGAACGGCGTGGTACTGGAGGAGGTCCTTGCGAAAGATACCGGATGCCAGGGGCTTAAGGTGGCGTTTGGCGACTTTGACGGCGACGGCAGGGACGACCTCTTCGTCGGTCATCACTGGGGTGAGCTGGATGTGTATTGGGGGACTGACGATTCCGGCGTCTATTCGGACGCTGTTAGGATTCTGGAGCGATCGGCGGACATGCAGCGCTACAGGACTTATCCATGCGCGCGCGATCTCGATGGCGATGGACGGGCAGAGCTCTACGTCGGCTACATTGAGGGCGTATTCCTGAAGTTCACCTGCGACGGCGAGCGTAACATATCGGAAGGACTGGTGCTGGATGACGGGGCGGGGAATGTGCCGAAGGCGTCGGCATCCAGGAGTGCGCCGGCCTTTGCGGATGTCACGGGCGACGGTCTCGTCGATCTCCTGAGCGGGGACATGAATGGCAACATTCTCCTCTTCCCTGCAGTCGGCTTGGACAAGTGGTCCGCGCAACCAGACAATCTGGTGGTGGGGCAGAGCGGATCGCGTTCGCGCATCGACATGGCCGATCTGGACGGGGACGGGGTGCAGGACATCGTGGTGGGCTATGCCAACGGAACGGTTTCTTGGATGCGCGGCATGCCGAGGGCACGCATGACCTGCGAACCTGATGCGGCCGGTTACATGCCGGGCCTGGCGATCGACCCGATAGACGTTGTTGTCGAATCCGCTGGCGAGGTGACGTCTGTCATGGCAAAGAATCTTCCGTCCGGGCTCGCCTTGAAGAAGGATGCTGCTTCAGGGATCTACCAGATCACGGGCACGCCCACGAAGCCTTGCACGAACGATGTGGCCCTACAGCTGACGTATGCGCTTGGCGGGCTCCGCAAGGAGCTTTCCGAGACGGTGCGGATACTCGTGCTTCCCTTGCCCGTGTTGACGGTTGACGTCAAGGGGGTTGAAGGGGCGAAGGGGCGCGTGACGGGCGCAGGGGCGTATCTGGCGGGCAAGAAAGTATCCTTGACCGCGACTCCTGACTCGAGGAGCAAGAGCGTTTTTGCGGGCTGGTATGTGAATGATGTTCCGTTCGAGAACGGTCGCGTGGACTTCCGCTCCACGTCGATTCAGATCGAGATGCCGCCTGTGGCGGAATTGCGGCTTACCGCAAGTTTTGTGCCGAGCGCGGAGGATTCGGCCGCAGCGGTCTATTTCCCCGACACGACGCTGCGTGCGGGCGTGCAGGCGGAACCCATCACCGTACAGACCGATTCTTTCTCGTTCCCGACCATCACGGCGAAAGGGTTGCCGAACGGACTGAAGCTTGACGCAAAGGCCTTGACCGTTTCTGGCGTCCCCACGAAGCCCGGGGATTACGACGTCACCTTCACTTTGAAGAACGCCTCGAAGGCCACTGCGGAGTGCAAGGCGCGCATCACGGTGCTGAACTTCGCCAGCGAGGGGATTGCCCCGCTGGAGGAGATGTATTCGTTTTCCGCCGGCATCCCGGTGACGAACGTAATCGAGGCGACGGTCGGCTGTTCGGCATCGGGGCTTCCGTCCGGAATCAAGTTCGACAAGGAGACGGGAACCGTCTACGGGACTCCGTCCAAGCCAGGGACGTCGCTGGTGACGTTCACGAAGAAGACGGGGAAGGAAACTGAAAAGGCCACGACGTGGTTTTACGTCGCCGGGGCCGGTGATGCGTTTGACGGGACGGATGGCATACCGGTCGTGGTGGAGGTTCTTTCCGGCGAAGGCGCGGATCCCGTCACGAACGGTACTTGGCGCATAGACTTGACGCAGGGCGTCGAATGGAGATGTGCGGTTGGTTTTGTTCCGACGCTTGTGGATTCGCCCACGACCTTCTCGGTGAAGTCGCTTCCTTCCGGACTGAAGTTCGACGCGAAGACGGGGATCATCTCCGGGGCACCCACGCGCGTGTCTGCCGTTGATCCGAAGACGAAGGAACCTAAGCCCGCGATCGTCGTGGTGACCGCCTCGAACAAGGCGAAGTGGAGCGGCGCGCTCCAGTTTGAGATGTATGTAGCCCCACGTCCGGCGTGGGCGGTCGGGACCTTCGACGGAATCGCGGCGGCCTTGGACGGCACGAGCGGACTGTTCACCATGACCTTGTCCGACGCCGGCGCCGTGAGCGGCAAATACCAGATTGGCGGAAAGACGTATTCTTACAAGGCGGCGTCCATAGCCGAAGAGACGGCAGACGGAAGCTTTGGCATTGACGTGCCGGTGGCATTGTCCCGCACGCAAATTGTCACCAACAGGCTAGTCCTTTCCGCCGCCGTGTATGAGGCTGCTGAAGCGACGGGGACAGCGGAGGACAAACTCGCGGGGCGGATCCATACGGCGGAATGTGGCGACATCGGAGGGTTCTATGTCACGAACGCCTGCCAGAATCTCTGGTTGCGCAAAGATGTGTCCGCATACAGGCTTCCTGTTTTCGCCTCAAATGCGCAGAAGTCGTTTGAGGTCACGCGAGGAACCCTGACCTTCCGCTTTGGCGCCAAGGGGCGCGTGACGGTGGCCGGCAAGATAGACGGCGTTGCCGTGTCCGGATCGTTCCAGCTCCTCGCTACGGACTTCGGCATCCCCGCCTGCCACTGCGATCCCTCGTTCTACTACAATGGACTCATCCCC
>JAEEGL011505263.1_pt1 | contig 24628 bp, 19 predicted proteins | sample 9134231 | NCBI WGS metagenome assembly JAEEGL01 (sample SAMN16246548, study PRJNA631951) | gut metagenome | biome: gut microbiome; feature: rumen; material: fiber-attached | host: Bos | place: Iran: Karaj | collected 2018-10
AGAAGGGATAGAAGGGATAGAAGGGATAGAAGGGATAGAAGGGATAGAAGGGATAGAAGGGATAGAAGGGATAGAAGGGATAGAAGGGATAGAAGGGATAGAAGGGATAATGGCGGGCGGAAGGGGTGCTTATCCCTTGAATCCCTTTGATCCCTTGAATCCCTTTGATTCCTGCCTATCCCTTTTCGGTGGCCTCCTGGCGCACGAGCGAGGCGAGTGCGAAGAGGGCGAGGACATTGGGGAGGACCATGAGCTGGTTGAAGAGGTCCTGGAGTTCCCAGACGAGGTCGTTCTTGGCGACGGTGCCGAGGAAGATGAATGCGACGCCGAGGCAGGAGTATACGATGGTGGCTTTGGGGCCGAAGAGGTATTGGAAGTTGACTTTGCCGAAGTAGTTCCAGCTGAGGATGGTGGAATAGGCGAAGAATAGCAGGCAGATGGCGACGAAGATGCCCCCTGCGGTGGTGCCCGCGAGGGATGCGAAGGCCGCCTGGACGAGGTTGGTCTTGGTGAGGCCCGAGGCGGCGAGGGTCTCGCTCCAGGTGGCGCCGTCGGCGTGGGCGAGGGGCCCGTTGCCCGAGTAGATGGTGGCGAGGACGACGAGGGCGGTCATGGTGAGGGCGATGAAGGTGTCGAGGAAGACGCCGACCATGGCGGTGACGCCCTGGTCATGGGGGCGCCTGACGTTGGCGAGGGCGTGGGCGTGCGGGGTGGAGCCCATGCCCGCCTCGTTGGAGAAGAGTCCGCGCTTGACGCCCTGGCTGACGGCGGTCTTGAGGGCATGTCCGATGCCGCCGCCGATGAGGGCCTCAGGAGTGAAGGCGTAGCGGAAGATCATGCCGAAGACGCCGGGGATGGTGTTCCAGCGGCAGAGGAGGATGACGAGCCCTCCGACAATGTAGAGGGTCGCCATGACGGGGACGAGTTTCTCGGTGACGGCGACCAGGTGCCGCACGCCGCCCAGAAAGACGACCAGGGACAGCGCGGCGAGGACGATGCCGATGTAGATCGAGGGGACGCCCAGGGCGTTCTGGCAGGTCTCGCCGATGGAGTTGGACTGGACCATGCAGCCGATGAAGCCCAGGGCGATGACGGTGGCGACGGCGAAGCAGACGGCGAGGAAGGTGCCGAAGGCGTTGGGGAAGGCGCGCTTGAGATAGTAGACCGGGCCGCCGTGGATGCTGCCGTCGGGAAAGGTGGCGCGGGTCTTCTGGGCGAGGACGGCCTCGGCGTAGATGGTGGCCATGCCGAAGAAGGCGACCACCCACATCCAGAAGATGGCGCCCGGGCCGCCCGTCAGGATGGCGCCTGAGGCGCCGACGATGTTGCCCGTACCGATCTGCGCGGCGACGGCGGTCGCGAAAGCCTGGAAGGAACTCGCGCCGCTGGCGTGGCGCTTGCCGTGGAGGCTGAAGTCGCCGAAGACCTGGCGCAGCCCCTCGCCGAAGCAGCGCACCTGCACGAAGCGGGTGCGGAATGTGAAATAGAGGCCCGTGCCCGTCAGGAGCAGGATGAGCACATAGTCGGAGAGGCAGCTGTTGACTTGCTGGACAAGATGGAGGAGCGTGGACATGGGTGGAAGACAGTGGGAATGCGGGACGGCTGGACGCCTGGGGTGAAGGCGCGGGCCTTATTTCCACTCCTGGCGGCGCTGCTGCTGGGGGCCCTGGGCGAGGAGCCCTTCGAGATGCGCGCGGAGGCCTTGTGCGACGGGGGTGGCGGGGGCGGCGAGGCCTGCCTCGGCGAGAGTGCGGTTGTCGTAGATGCGGTGGCAGAGGAAGGGGCGGTCGCCAGGATGGGCGGCGAGGTGCTCCTCGCGCGGGATGCTGCGCACCTTGAGTTCCTGTCCGAGGGCTTCGGCGAGGATGCGGAAGTATTTGCGGGATTCGAGGATGTCGGGGCCTGCGGCGTGGAAGAGGCGGCGGTCGGCCCTGGGGTTGCCGAGGGCGCTGGCGACGAGGCGCCCCAGGTCGTCCGAGAGGATGGGCTGCTGGAGGTCGTGGCCGCCGTCGACGAGGGAGATGGGCTCGCCGCGCTTCAGGCGCTCGGGCAGGCTGGCGTCCCTGCAGTGGCACGGATAGCAGCCCAGGAGCGAGGTGGGGCCGTAGATATGGCAGGGGCGGAAGGCCGTCCAGGCGGCGTCGCCCGCCTTGCCCGCGAGGAGCATCTCCTCGCACTGGCGCTTGCGCCAGCCGTAGGCCTGGAGGCCGTGGTCGTCGTCGGCGAGGGTGGGGGCGTCCTCGGGCTGCGGGAAGCGGCGCGCCTCGGGGCGGAAGACGAAGTCGGTCGAGATGAAGACGAGCTGCGCGAAGTGCCCGCGCAGGCAGTCGAGGGCGAGGGCGAAGGCCTCGGGGGTGTAGCAGACGGCGTCGACGACGGCGTCGTAGTCTTCGGGATGCGCGAAGGCGGCTCGCATGGCGGCCGCGTCGGTGCGGTCGACGGCGATGGAGCGGACGTCGGCTGGGACGGGGCGCTGGGCGCGGGTGACGATGGTGACGTCATGGCCTGCGGCGACGAGGGCGCGTCGGATGGCGCCGCTGACATGGCCAGTGCCGCCGAAGAGGAGGATTTTCGACATGGTGCTACCGATGGATTGGGGAGTGGGAATGGGAATGCGGGGAAATATAATGGCGTGGCGGCGGATTTGCCGTCGAAAGGCGGCTTCGAGATGAGAGTAATGCGCAATTCTCCAAACGGGGTGGCAATCGCCGACCCGTTTGGGGAACAGAGCGATCTGGGAAGCCGCGCGTTCTACAATTCCGTGCGTCTGGCAGGGGGGAGGGCTTTTTGGTAGCCGGAGGGGGGTGCTCCGAAATGGCGTCGGAAGAGACGGGTGAAATAGTTGGAGTCGTCGAAGCCCGCCTGGGCGGCGGCCATGGTGACGTTCATGCCAGAGGCGAGATAGTGCATGGCGTCCTCGAGGCGGAGTCGGACGAGGAATGCCATGGGGGTCTCGCCAGTGGCGGCTCGGAAGTGTCGGGTGAAGGTGGCGTGGCCCATTCCAGCGCGTTTGGCGAGGTCTGGGATGGCGAGTCGCCGAGAGTGGTTTGCGGCCATGTAGTCGAGGCATTCGGCGAGTCGGTCGGGGCACTGCGGCGCGGGGGGCGGGAACTGCGCGTCCTCGGAGCGCAGATAGGCCTGCAGGAAAATGGGGAGCAGCTGCAGGAACGCGCCGTAGACGGAGAGCAGGGCGCCAGGGGCCTTCGACTGCTGCATGGCGAGCGCCTCCTTGAGCAGAAGGCGGGTGCGGGCGAGTTCCGCGTGGTCGAGCCGCAGGCGCGGGAAGTGCCCGAGGGCGCGGAAATATTCGGAGTCGGCGCGGAAGAGCGCGATGAAGCCAGCCTCGCGGTTGAGGTCGCGCAGGGGGATGGGCAGTTTGTCGAACTGGAACAGGACATTGACCAGCAGGATGTCCTTTTCCTGGCGGTAGCCATGCAGGGCGCCTGCGGGCGTGATCAGCACGTCGCCCGCCTGGACCAGGGTCTTCTCGAACTCGTTGTCATAGTATCCCTGGCCCTTCAGGACGATGGCGAACTCGGTGAACTCGTGGGAGTGCCAGCCCGCCGCCTCGCTGTTGGTGGTCTGGTAGAGGCGCAGGGGGCGTGCCAGATCGTCGAAGAACATGCTGGCCTTCAGGCTGCGCATCGGGGCGGCGGGCGGGAGGGGCCTCAGTTGTAGCGGGGCAGATAGTCGCCGTGGGCTTTGATGAGGTCGTCGCAGAGGGCCTTGATGCGGTCGATGGGGAGTTCGGCGGCGGTGTGGGGGTCGAGCATGGCTGCCTGGTAGATGTAGTCCCTGCGGCGGGTCAGGGCGGCCTCGATGGCGAGGAGCTGCACGTTGATGTTGGTCATGTTCAGGGCGGCGCACTGGACGGGGAGGCGTCCGATGTAGGAGCCGCGGATGCCCGAGGCGTCGGCGGTGCAGGGGACCTCGACGACGGCGTCGGCGGGGAGGTTCTCGATGAGGCCGTGGTTCAGGACGTTGCCGCCGAAGCAGTAGGGCTGGTTGGTGGCGATGGCCTCCATGATGCCAGAGCCGTATTCGCGGGACTTGGCGGCGTGGACGACGGGCTTGTCGTGGAGGGAGGCGTACTCCTTGGCCCAGCCTTCGCGCTGGTTGATGCAGCGGCGGGGGTATTCGTCGAGGGGGATGCAGTAGCGCTGGACCAGGTCGGGGTAGGCGGACTTGATCCAGTAGGGGGCGTATTCGGCGTTGTGCTCGCTGGATTCGGTGACGTAGTATCCGAAGTCGAGCAGCATCTGGAGGCGGACGAGGTTGGCGGAGAGGGGGTCCACCTTGCCGAGGTTGCGCTTCAGGTAGGCCTTGGCGTCGCGGCGGAGCTGGGGATACATGTCCTTGCCGTCCTTCTTGACTTCGAGAAGCCATGCCATGTGGTTGATGCCCGCGATCTTCTGGCTCCAGCCGAAGTCCTCCGGGAGCTGGTGGAGCTTGTCGTAGTTTTCCTTGAAGGAATAGGAGTAGTTGCCGAGGGTGTTGAGGAGGCTGGCGACGCAGACCTGGACGCTGTGGCAGAGGCCGACGGTGCGCACGGAGGTGCCGCGGAGCATGGCGCCCGTGAGCATGGCCATGGGGTTGGAGTAGTTGAGGAACCAGGCGTCGGGGCAGACGGCCTCGATGTCGCGGGCGAAGTCGAGCATGACGGGGATGGTGCGCAGGGCGCGGAAGATGCCGCCGATTCCGAGGGTGTCGCCGATGGTCTGGCGCAGGCCGTATTTCTTGGGGACCTCGAAGTCGATGACGGTGGAGGGCTCGTAGCCGCCGACCTGGATGGCGTTGACGACGAAGTCGGCGCCCTTGAGGGCGGCGCGGCGCTGGCGCGGGCCGAGGTAGCCCTTGAACTTCATGAGGCCCGGGCCAGTGTGCGCGTTCATGTTTTCGAGGATCTCGGTCGATTCGCGCAGGCGCTGCGGGTCGATGTCATAGAGGGCGACCTCCGCGTCCTGGAGGCTTTCGCGGAGCATGCAGTCGCCGAGGATGTTGCGCACGAAGATGGTGCTCCCCGCGCCCATGAAGGTGATTTTTGCCATGGTGAGAAGAATTATGGTGCTGGATGTTGCGTCGGCAGGCGGTGGCGCCGCCTTGTCGGGTTGCTAAAATGTAGCCGACATTGGAAGAATTGTGCGGGGCGGACGGGGATTTTTTCCACGCGTGCCGTTTCAGCCGCGGCTCCAGGGGCGCCTCGCCGTCCAGCGTCCACCGCGCAAAACGGGGGTGGCGCACGCCGCTTGCGCGGCCCCCGCCACCCCCGCCATATTTATCGCGGCCTCGCCAGGAGAGAGGCGGAGGGCTAGTACCAACTATGCGATGCGTAGGGGGACCAGCGGTACGCCCAGAATGGACTTGTATACGCGCTTGAAATCACCGTGAGTTCGGTTCTCTTCTTCTCGCTGTTCACATGGCCGTCGACATACGCCACGTTGCAGAGCGACGTGCCCCCGTGCGTGAAGTCGATCAGCATGTAATCGGCCTGGGAATTGTCGAAGCGCCAGCAGAGGCGCCCGATGACATTGGGGTTGCCCTGCTTGGAATCCGCGAGGCTGGCGGTCTTGCCAGGGTATTTCAATCGCGAAAGCAACGCGATCTTCTGAGGGGGGTTGGCGTTTGTAATCGCGTGCGGCATGCAGTTGATGCCATAGTGATATACGGCGGCGGCGTCCACGCGCGCATACTTGGACGTCACCCCCCATCCGCTGAGTTCCCTGCCTTTTTTCGCGGGGCACTGGAATTCGGGGATGTATGAGGCCTGGTCCTTGGCCGAGAAATAGCCCTTCAGCAGAAGGATGTGTCCCCAGTAGTATCCGACGCCGTTGATGGCAAGCGTGCCAGGGAACAGGATGTCGCCGTTGTCCATCTCGTACATGCTGGTGTAGAGCCGCAGCGTCTTCAAATTGTTGACGCAGTTGATGGTGCGCGCGCGGTCCCGTGCCTTGGACAGCGCGGGCAGCAGCATGGACGCCAGGATGGCGATGATCGCGATTACGACCAGCAGTTCAATGAGCGTGAAGACATTGCGTTTCATTTTGCGACCTCCGTTGTTTTCCAGTTCGACCAAGCCTTTCGTCCCCGATGGGATTCGCCTTGCGCGGGCATGGGGCGAGTTTTATTTGAAACTTGCATTTTAGTCGGATTGTGCATATTATAGTACTCAACGAACTGGTTAACAAGTTTGATTTCTTGCAAATAAACTAACAATTTGTGCAAAATCGTCTCCCGTCCGCCATGCAAAGTTGTGAAACGACCATGCAGAGCCGCATCTATGAGCTGCAGGACCTTCCCCGCAATCTGGATTTCCCGCTTCCCTTGAACGAGGTGGGATGGATGCCCCGCCACCGAAGTCCCGTGCAGACGCTGACCAAGTGCTTTGCGTGCATCTCCTTTAACTGGCGGAAATACTCCCTGGAGGCCCCCGCCGAGGCGACTTTCAGCGTGCATTATCCTGGCACCACGCTGGCCACGCCAGGCCTTCTGCACGACGAGGTCTTTTTTTCCTACAGCAGGGGATGCGAGCCGTGGCTTCGCGACCTGCTCAAGGGCGTGTCGTTCTTTCGGCTGCCTTTTGGCTACACGCCTGAGATCGCCGCGCTGTGCGTCTCGGTGCATGAGCGGCTGGGGCGTCTGCACGAGCCAGGCATGGCGGACAATCTGGACTTGCTGGCCCTGCAACTGGTGAACGCCTGCGTGCAGGCGGTCCGCGACTACACGGCGCCTGCCGACGGCAACGACAGGCGCATCCATGAAATCGCCGCACGGCTGAAGCATGGGGATCATCTGGACGAATTGATCCGCAAGCACAATTTCAGCCGCCGTGCCTTCTACTATGCCTGGAATCGGGTCTTCAAGATCTCGCCCAACAAGTTCCGCCAGGACGAGATGCTCAAGCAAGTGGAGCTGCTGCTGCGGCAGACCACGATGTCCGTGTCCGAGATCGCGTTCAACTGCGGCTTCAACAACGAGGCCTGCCTGTATCGCCTGTTCAAGCAGAAGAACGATTTGACGCCGACGCAGTATCGCAGGCAGAAGCAGAACATCGTGGCCCCCTGAAGGGGACGGCGTGGCGGCGCGGCCGTTTTTTCCGCGGGAGGAGGCGTCGGGCAGAGGTGGTTTCGGATTCCAATGCTACATTGAGGGAAGGCCGAGGAAGGGGGATTCGTCCGATCGTCTGTCGTCCGCCACCATAGGGAATAGCCATGAAACGTCTGTTGCTTGCCTTTGTCGCCGTATTGTCCCTGGCGCTGTTCGCCCGCGACGTCCGCCGCGTCGAGTTTGGTCGTGGGAAATGGGATTCGTCGCAGTGGATTCTGGTCAAGAGCCCGCGCTGGAGCCATTTTGGGGGATGGGTGCAGAAGGATGGGCACATCGAGAACGAGGTGCCCGCGGGGGTCGATGCGCAGACGCTGCAGGGGAAGCGTGCGGCGGAGACGTACACCTCGATGGTGTGGAAGGAGCCCGTCAGCGGGAATGTCGTGGTCAAGGCGAAGATGTCGTATGCCTACCAGATGGCGCCGCTGCTGGTGATTGCGCCCGAGCTGGGGAAGTCGGCGGAGGGCATTCCCGAGTACCGCGAGCACTGGGAGGTCGTGCTGTATGAAAAGGGGCTCAATGTGTGGCACCACGAGTACAAGGACGGCAAGCCCTTCTGGCACCTGGCCGCGCGGGCGGGCGGCGCGTTCGAGAAGGACAAGGTCTATGAACTGACGGTCACCATCGCCTTCTCCGCCAAGGGGTCGCGCGCGCCGTGCATCATCACCGTCGCCGCGAACGGCATCGAGTTCTCGTACCGCGAATTGAACCTCAAGCCAGGCAGGTACTATGTCGGCGTCACCGCGTGCGAGGGCGTCAACAGGTTCTATGACTTCACCATCGTGAAATAGGGCGATGGCGAGGCGCGGAGCGGAGTTCTGGGGGACGCTGGCGCTGCTGGTGACGGCCGCGATCTGGGGTCTGGCATTTGTGGCGCAGTCCAAGGGGATGGCGCATCTGCGGCCGTGCGGCTTCAATGCGGCGCGTTCGCTGCTGGGCGGCCTGGCGCTGGTGCCAGTGATCGCGGCGCTGGACTTGGTGGCGGGGCGGCGTCCGTCGTGGTTCGGGGCGGCGCGGAGCCGCCGCGAACGGCTGTGGCTGCTGGGGGGCGGGATGTCGTGCGGGCTGCTGCTGGCGGCGGCGAGCCTGGCGCAGCAATACGGGATCGCCTTCAGCACGGTGGGGAAGTCGGGGTTCTTGACGGCGCTCTACATCGTGATCGTGCCGCTGCTGGGGATGCTGACGGGGCGGCGCACTGGATGGTTCGTCCTGATGAGCGCGTTGATCGCGCTGGGGGGGATGCATCTGCTCTGCTTCGACGGCAGCGCGCTGCAATGGGGGGATGCGGCGCTGGTCGGCTGCGCGGTGCTCTTCTCGTTCCACATCCTGGCGATCGACCATTTTGCGCCAGGGAACGACTGCGTGCGGATGGCGTGCATCCAGTTTTTCGTGGCGGGGATGGTGTCGTTCTCGGCGGCGGTGCTGGCGCGGGAGCCGCTGGCGTGGGGGGCGGTGCGGGCGTGCTGGAAGCCGATCCTCTTCTGCGGGCTGATGTCGAGCGGGGTGGCCTATACCTTGCAGATGGTCGGGCAGAAATATGTCCATCCGACCGTCGCGAGCCTGCTGATGAGCCTGGAATCGGTCTTCGCGGCCCTCGGCGGCTGGCTGATCCAGGGCGAGCGCATGAGCGGACGGCAGCTCTGGGGGTGCGCGGCCATCTTCGCGGCGGTCGTGCTGGCGCAGTCGCCAATTGCAGCGTACGATCCTACCCGACAGCCCCGCGGCGAGTGAACCTCTTCGCGGCGGTCGTGCTGGCGCAGTCGCCAGTCGGGCGGCGATAGGTCAGCCTCGCACCCATGCGGGGCGTTCGTCCTCCTGGACGGGCAGGCCCAGGAGGCGGTTCGGTGCGGCGAAATATGTTCCGCCGTCATAGACGGCCTGGCCGCCTGAGATGACGGTGCGGGCGACGCGGCGCGTGGGATCGACAAGGATGACGTCGGCGTCCATGCCTGGGGTGAGCGTGCCTTTGCAGTGGTCGAGGCCGAGCATGGCGGCTGGTGCCGCGCAGACTTTGTGGAGGTATTCGGGGAGGGAGAGGATGTCGGCCTCGACGAGGGCGAGCCCGCGGTCGAGGAGATGGTTTCGCGGGAGGATGCCGGCGTCGGTGGCGAGGGCGGTGATGGTGAAGGAGCCGTCGGGGCTCTTGGCGGAAGCGAGGGCGGCGGAGACGCCCATGTTGCGTTCGGGAAGTCCGATGGAGCCGCCGGAAGGGGTTTCGCGGAAGTGCCGGAGCCCCTCGTCGTGCGGGAGGATGCGGTAGCGTCCGTCGACAGGGCCGCAGGTGACGACGGCGCCATCGGCGAGGGCGTCCTCGATGCCGTTTCGGTTGGGGGGGTAGCCCATGGCGGCAAGGGTGTCGCGGAAAGCGCGGGAGGCGGGGATGCCATCGGGGCTGAGGGCGGCGCCGATCCATCCATGGGAGCCGAGATTGGATTCGCTGACAATGGCGGGGTGGCGCTGGAGGGCGGCGAGGGCGTCGGCGGCTTCGCGCATGGGTTCGCCAGTGAGGACCCGTCCGTCGCAGTAGCAGTTGATGTGGGCGAGGTGGAGCGGGTTGTCGGCGGCGAGGTCGCAGATTTCAAGGCAGCCGTTGAGGTTGTCGGGGGTGTTGGTGGTGCCCGCGTGGATGGTGATGGGGATGCGCAATTCGTGGGCGACGGCGATGGCGCGGGCGGTGGCCTCTGGGGTGAAGGGTGCGTGGCCGCCGATGATCTTGATGCCGAAGGCGCCTTTCGCGAGGCCTGCGCGCATGGCCGCGCGGAGTTCGTCGGTCCCTGGGTTGTCGGTGTTGACGTTGCGGCCTGGCCAGATGGCGAAGAGGAAGAGGGTGTTGAGGCCGACGGGGCGGCGCGCGATGGCCGCTTCCGCCTGGGGCATGGAGATGCAGGCGTCGAGGGCGGTGGTGACGCCCGCCTCGACGAGCATGTTGTAGCCCTCGATGCTTTCTTGCAGATAGTGCGCGTGCGTGTCGATGAGACCTGGGAATACGAAGAGCCCTTCCGCGTCGATCTCGCGGCAACCCGCGGGCGGTGGAATCGAGCCGCAGGGGCCGCGCGCGGCGATTCGGCCGCCTTCCAGCAGGAGATCGCCAGGGGCGGCGGGGGTGTTGCTGTCGGCCACTTGGCCGTTGCGGATGAGAAGAGAAGAAGACATGATGGTGAATCGCTAAAAAACGCCGCACGGCGGCGGGGGTTATGCGTTGTGGGCGGCGGCGAGAGTGGCCTGGCAGCCTGCGGCGAGGCAGCCCCAATCGGAGTTGAGGGAGAGCCAGTCGATGCCGCGGCGTTTCCAGGCGGCGATGGTATCGGGGGCGGCTCCAGTGGCGGTGCCGAGGTATTTCCTGGCGGCTTTGATGCGGCGGGCGGCGTCGTCGATGATGGCGGCGATTTCGGGGCGGTCGGGTTCGTTGACGTGTCCCATGGAGCCCGAGAAGTCGCAGGGGCCGATGCAGACGGATTCGAGTTCGTCGATGGCGAGGATTTCGTCGAGGTGCTTCAAGGCGTCGATGTGCTCGAACTGGATGATGACCATGGGATCGGCGTCAGCCTCCTGGAGATACTGTTCGAACGGGGTCTGGCCGAAGCGGGTGCCTCGGCGCGGGCCGCATCCCCGAATGCCCTTGGGCGGATAGCGGCAGGCCGCGATGGCGGCGCGGGCCTCGTCGGGGGAGTTGACCATCGGGACAATGATGCCCGCAGGCGCCAAATCAAGGACTGGCTTGATGAGCCAGTGCTGGTTCCACGGGACGCGCACAAGCGGGGCGGCTCCGCTGGCGCGGAGGGCCATGATGTGGGCGAGGGTGGTCTCGATGCCAAGCGGGGCGTGCTCCATGTCGATCCACGTGAAGTCGAAGCCCATTTCGCCGAGGAGTTCGCTGACGGCGGGGTCGCTGAAGGTGACGACGCTTCCGACGCAGAGTTGCTTCGCCTGGAGTTTGCGGCGGAAGGCGGCAAGGTTGTTCATGCTCATAATGGAATCCATCCTGACGGGCGCGGAAAAACCAGGCACGGCAAAGCCATGCATGGGTTGACGGGTTCCAGTCGGTCAAGCCACGGTCGCAGGAGCGGAATAGGAATGCGCCCGAAAGACGGGCGACGAAGAGAATATAACCCGAATGCGGAAAATCGCAAGGGATGCAGATTGAAGGGGGGCGGTTCTGGCGCCTGATGCCTTTTACTGTCCAGCTCGGGCGGCGTCGTCGGAGGAGGGGGAAACGGCGATGGTGCGGGAGTAGGCGCGGGGGGGCTCGTGGAAACGCCGTCGGAAGGCGGCGGAGAAATAGTACTGGTTCCGGAAGCCGCAGGCGTGGGCGATCTCCTTGATGAGATGGCGGCGCGTGCGCATCATGGCGACGGCCTGGTCGAGGCGGAAGCGGATGAGCGCGGCGCGGATGGTCTCGCCGCATTCGCGGTGGAAGAGGCCAGAGAGATAGTTGGGGTTGAGTTTGAGGGTCTCGGCGATGTCGGCGACCGAGAAGTCGGGGTCGCTGTAGCGGAGGCGGATGAGGTTGCGTACCTGGTCGGGAAGGGTGGCGCCGCCGCCGATCTCGAAGTCGGAGAGGGCGATGGTGATGGCGCTGCAGAGGGCCTGCAGAAGGTGGTTGAGGTGGAGTTGGAAGATATGCTTGCCGTAGATGCGCTGGCTGTCGGCGTAGCGGTCGATCCAGCGTGTGGCGGCGTCGAGGGTGAGGCCGAGTTGCTCGACCTGGCTGGCTGGAATGGCGATGGCCTGCGTCATGCCGTGGAAGTTGCAGTGCACCGTCTGGGACTCCAGCCACAGCGAGATGCAGCGAGAGAGCGCCTCGCCGCCGATGGGGGTGTGCCGCACGAAACTGGGGAAGAGCGTCGCACGCACAAACCCTGCCGCGCCGACGGGCGGCAGCATGAAGCGCAGTTCTGGACAATGGTGGAAATGGACGGCGCCAGAGGGCGCGGGGACGCCGTCGTTGGGGCTGACGCACTCGATCTCAATCGGATGCGCGAGAATGCGGGTGAGGACGGCGACAAGGGGATTGCGGTAGTCGGGCATGATGGGGTACTATAGCGCATAGGATGAGATTTCTGTAAAAAAGAATGTAAAAATATATGGAAAAGGAGTTGCGTTGGCGGGGATTTCGTTGCATATTTTGTACGACGGCCATTCCAGTCTGGCCGTCTTCGGAAGGAGCAGGAAGGGATTTTCCGCTGTCGTTGGATCCGTTCGTTCTTTTGGGGGAAGGAGAGTGTCATGTCATTTCTGCCCGATCATTTCCGTCGTGACTTCACTTTGATTGAACTGCTGGTGGTGATTGCGATCATCGCGATTCTGGCGTCGATGCTGCTTCCTGCGCTGGGGAAGGCGCGGCAGAAGGCGCGCGCGGTGAACTGCCTGAGCAACCAGAAGCAGGTGCTGCTGGCGCTGACGATGTACGCGGGGGACAACCAGGACACCTTCCCGCAGGCGTACATCGGGCAGTACCAGCCGATCTACGACGTGTCGCGCACGTCGAGCAAGAACCAGATCGTGGAGTATTTCAGCAGTTCGTACAAGTCGGTGGCGACGATCGACTACAACGGCTACAAGGCGATCAAGTTCTTCCTGTGCCCAGTGGTGCGCTACGGCAACGACGACCCCGCGACGATGCAGGGGAAGGGGACGATGTCGCAGCAGGTCTATGCGCTGAATCCGTGGCTGTGCATGGACTATTCGTTCAACATGAAGGCGCCGTTGGCGACGCAGGTGCGCGGGACGGCGCTGATGCCGCTGATGTGCGACAAGGGCTATGGCGACCGCTTCAGCTTCAAGTGGGGGCAGGACCGAGGCATGGGCTCCTACGAAGGGACGGTCGCGGGCTTCGCGCACGGCTCGCTCGCGCATGTCACGAAATGGCCGTTGCCGAACGACCAGTCAAACATCGGATACGTGGACGGGCACGCCGCGCCGATCGCCTACGGCCCCAGCGGTCGTACCTACCAGACGCTGCGCCACCCGAAGGACATCTACGGGAACGGGACTTATTTTGACACGGGCGCCGCGATTCCGAGCAACAAATAGCGAGGGCAGACAATGGGACGGACTCCCTGGGGGTTGCTGGCGGCGCTGCTGGCGCTGGCGGGCGCGGCGTGGTGCGCGCCGATGACGGAGGCGGAATATGCGGAGGCGAAGGCGGCGCTGCTGCGGAAGCCGAGGCGGATTCTGCACAACAACGACGGCTGCGACGCGCTCTACTACCCCAAGTCGCGGCTGCCAGTGACGGTGGAGAAGTTCCTGGAGGAGCGGACCGCCTGCACGGCGGGGGTGGTGGACACGATTCTGTACTGCCCTGTCTCGAGCGGCTTTGGGCAGTTCTCCGTGGAACTGCCAGGTTTCGATGTCTTGCGCGCGGATCCGCCTGGCGCGGGGTACAAGACGCCGCCGCCAGAGCAACGCAAATATGTGAACATCGTGGACGAACTGGCTGCATTGGGGACGGACGCGGTGAAGGCGGTGGTGGAGTTCGGCCACGCGCACGGCCAGGAGGTCTTCTTCAGCTTCCGCACCAACGACACGCACGACTGCCACTGGAACGAGGAGAACGACACCGCCTTCCTCAGCCCGTGGAAGCGCGCGCACCGCCATCTGCTCTTCGGGCCGTATCCTGGGACGGATCTGGTGCATGGCAGCTGGAGCTGCGTGGATTTCGGCCACCCAGAAGTGCGCGCGCGGCAGGTCGAGATGGTGCGGCAGGTGCTCGCGAAATATGATGTGGACGGGCTGGAGTTCGACTTCTCCCGCTATATGCCGATGTTCCGCAGCACCGCGAACGGCGGCATGGCCACGCAGGCGGAGCGCGACGCGCTGACCGAAATGTACCGCGAGATCCGACGGGTCGCGGACGCGAAGGGGCGCGAACGGCGGCGTCCAGTGCTGATCGCGATGCAGGTTCCCGATTCGGTGGAATACTGCCGCGCCATCGGCATCGATCTGGAGGTCTGGCTTGCGGAGGGGCTCCTCGACATCATGGGGATGCCCGACAGCTTTCGGTTGAACACCTACGCCGCAGGCGCGGCGCTCGCCCACCGCCACGGCCGCCTCTACTATGCGAACCTCGGTTATCCCTATCCCCACGAGCGCGAGGAGCGCGGGACAAAACTCGCACGCCATGCGGCGCCGTGCTACTACGCGCGGGCGCTGGCGGCGCTCACCTCTGGCGCGGACGGGCTGCTCTACACGAACATCACCGATCGCGGCGGCGTGCAGCATCTGATGAAGGCCGATGTCGAGTGGCTCTCCCGCCAGAACAAACGGTACTTTGTGACGGACATCGGCTGGGAGGCCCCCAACGGCGCGCTGGCCTCTGGCGAGCGCTGGACGCGCCTGCCGCAGCTCTTCTCGCGCAAGCAGCGCTGGATCACACCTGGCGTGCCGCAGACTTTTGTCATGGAGATCGGGGACGATCTGGCGGCGCTGGCGGCATCGGGGAAGGCACCAGTGGTGCGGGGATACATCGACCTGGCGCAGCCCGCAGGGCGCGGACGGCTTTCGATCACGAGCAACGGCGTCGCGTGGCGCCGCGTGGCGAGCGAGCGCCGCTATGAGGCGTTCGAGATCCCCGCGGGGGCGCTGAAGCGCGGGGCGAACCTGCTCACGCTGAGCGCGGCGCCTGCGGAGGCGGGGGATGCGGAGTTGTGCCGCCCGTTGCCGCTCTTCAAGGAGGATGGTCTGACTCCGTTTGCGGACAGCCGCTGGAAGAAGCCGTTTGACAGCCGCAACGCGGCTGCCTACACGCAGACGGCAGAGGGCTGGCGCATTGCCGACACTGGCGAGGATGCGGACGACCTGGCGGCCGTGCTTTACACTTTCCTCTTCCGAGCGGGCGCGACGGTCTTCGACTTCGAGGCACGCCTCGTCTCCTCCACCGACCCGATGGCGGCCGTCGCGCGGTGCGCGGACGGGCGGCATGTGGAGATACTGCAGTTGCTGCCCGGGAAGGTGCGCCTCCACTACAGCGGCTTCGAGGCGAAGGTGGACACGGCGGCCTTCCACCGCTACCGCCTGGTCTTCACGGCCGACGAACTGGCCTTCAGCGTGGACGGGAAGGAACTGTGCCGCACGGCGCGGCTCGCGCCCTCCGACGCGCTCTTCACGGCGCTGCAGGGGGTGAAGCACCGCGACCACCGCCAGAACACTTCGAGCCTGCTGCTTGGTTCGCTGAGCGGCGCGGGCGCGGCGACGAGCGATTGGCGCCGCGCCGCGGTGGGTGCGCTGCCGGGGAGCGTCGGGCTGGACAACCTGGCGGTCGAGGTGCTCTTCCCCGAGAACGGCTCGACGGAGATGCTGCCGATCGCGGAGGCGTGGGACTATGCGGCGAAATGCCCTCCGACGGGACGTCCGCTGACGGAGGGCGTGGCGCTGCCGCGCCCAGGCACGCGGGGCGAAGCGAAGTTCGCGACGGGGATGCGGGCGGAGGTGGAGGTCGCCACGGGCGGCGCGACGCTGGCGTGGGTCGTCTCGAACGGCGGACGGGTGACCGCGCTGTTGCTGGAGGGTGGCGGCTGGGGCATCTACCCCAAGTCGCCGAAGGAGACCGACGGGCAGCGGCATCGCTGGCGCATTGAGACTACTGGTGCCTATCACATCATCTATCGCGACGATCGGCGTCGTCTCGAATACCGCTGCCCTGGCACGCGCGAGTTCCTGCGCAACTACGGCACTCGCTTCACGGCGGAGGAGCAGGAAGTCATCGCGAAGGGCGGCGCCTTCATGAAGGTGCTGAAGGCGGGCGAGGGCGCGACGCTGTATCGCATGGGCGTGAATCGGAAACTGTAGTGCAGGAGTCGAAATGAGTTGCCCGAATCTGTATCCCGCGCCGTATCGCCACGAGGAGCGGCCTGGCGCGTTTCCCGCCGTGCTTCTGGAGACGCCTGCGGTGGAGATCGTGCCTGGCTGCGTGCCTGCGCAGGGCTACCGCATGGAGGCTGGGGCAGAGGGCGTACGGGTGCGCGCGGCGGATGCGGCGGGCGCCTTCTATGCACGGCAGACGCTGAAGCAGTTGCGGCGGCTGGCACGAGGCGGCGAATGCGGCTGCTTTGCCATCGAGGACTGGCCTGCGGTGCTGGAGCGCGGCATCATGCTGGAGACGCTCTCGGGGGCGATCCCGAAGTTCGAGCGGCTCAAGGCGTTCGTCGAATGGATGGCGGAGATGAAACTCAATGTGCTGGCGCTCTATCTGGAAAACACCTTCGCGTTCCGTGACCACGAGGCAGTGTGGCAGGACGCCTCGCCCTATACGCACGAACAGATCATGGAACTGGACGCCTTCTGCCGCGAGCGGTTCATCGAACTGATTCCGTATCAGGAGACTTTTGGTCACATGCACCAGTGGCTAAAGCATCCGCAGTACCGCCCTATGGCGGAGGTGCCTGAGGGATGGAATCACGGCTTCGCGGTCGCGCCGCAGCCCTTCACGCTCTGCCCAAGCGACCCCAGGAGCATCGAGTTCCTCGACGGTCTCTATCGCGAAATCCACGAGGTCTTCTCCAGCCGCAAAATGCTGGTAGGGTGCGACGAGACCGACGATCTCGGCAAGGGGCGCAGCCGCGAACTCTGCGAGCGCGTCGGTCGCGAGAATGTCTACATCGACTTCGTGAACCAGATTGACGCCCGCGTTCGCGCGCTGGGCTGCGAGACGCAGATCTTCGGGGATGTCGTCATCAAGCATCCCGAGACGCTGGGGCGGCTGCATCCCGAGGTGGTGATCGCGCACTGGGGCTACGAGTCGGACTATCCGTTTGAGGAGCACTGCCGTCTCTTCCAGGCGTCGGGGCGGGCGTTCTATCTGCTGCCGAGCACTTCGAGTTACCACAGTTTCATCGGGCGCACCGACAGGGGCATGGGGAACATCCGCAACGCGGTGCGCAACGCGGTGCGCTTTGGCGCGCGCGGCGTGGTCAACACGCAATGGGGATACCGCTACAACCTGACCACGCTCTTCGATTTGCCGCTCTTCGCGTTCGGCGCAGGAATGTGCTGGCAGCCCGACGCGAACGACAGCGAAGAACGCCTCGCCGACGCCCTCGACGCGCATCTCTTCGGGGACGAGCGCGGTCGTCTCGGTCGCTTCCTGCTGAAACTGGGGCGCGCGTACAATCCAGTCGCAAGCCGTCCCAACGGCTTCAATCCGCTCTATCTCTCGTACTGCAACTGCACCGTCGGCAAGGCGCATCCGCAGGCGAACTGCGATCCTGAGGCGCTGCGTGGCGTGCTGGCGCGTGTGCGCGAATCGGCGTCGGAGGCCGAGGGGTTGTCGGCGTCCAGTCCGCGCTGGCCTATATGGCGGGAGGGGCTTCGCTTCGGGCTGGCGATGTTCCTGTTGTGTGGCGACGCGCTGCAGGCGCTGCTCGACGACGCGTCGGCGCAGCGCTGCGGCGAATTGCCTGCGTCGGTGCGCGCGCCGCTGGCGGCGCGTTTTCGGGAAATGCGGGGATGGTTCGAGCGGCTATGGCATGTCGACAACCGCCCTGGCGGCGTGCGACTCACGCTTGAATGGTATGACAATATGCTCGCGGAACTGGGATAGGCGCGATTAGATGTCTCCTGCGGTGCGTCGGAGACGCCAGGCGAGGAGCGCGGTGAGGAGGAAGCAGGGGACGACCAGCCAATAATAGGTGTGGAGGAGGACGGAGAGCTCCGCGCCTGGGGAGAGTCGTTTCACGGCATGGAAAAGGGCGGAAGCGGCGAAGAGGCCGCAGAAGTATCCGCCGTTGCAGGCGATAGAGTGGGCGGCGATGGCGCTGTTGATCCACTGGGGCTGGGCGAGGCGCGTGGAGGCGGTGTATTCGCCCTGGATGAGGAGGCCCGCGAAGAGGGAGAGCGCCCCGTCCCAGGCGAGGATGGCGAAGGGGAGGATGACCCAGACGCGCTGCCATTGCCATGCGAAGAGGGCGTATCCCGCGGCCATTCCGACGGTCAGCAGCAGGAAGACGCGGGTGTATCCGAAGCGGTCCATGACTTTGCCGCCGTATGGGAGGGCGAGGTTCATGAGGAGGCAGAGGACGAGTCCGATGGTGGTGAGGTGGGTCAGGGAGAGCCCGAGCACCTTGAGGAAGTAGACGGTCAGATAGGCCATGGCGAGGCCTGCGGCGAGGCGGTGCGTGAACATGAGTGCGGCGAGCGTGCGGAAACTTCGGTGCCGATAGGGTTCGAGGGGGTTGGCGGCGGTCTTGGCGGCGGTCGGCGGCGGCGGGACTGGCAGGCGCCGCAGGACGAAGAAGGCGGGGAGCTCGAAGAGGGCGACGCCGATCTGGATGGCGCCGAAGAGCAGCAGGAACCTCGGCGTGGAGAGGCCGTCGAAGCGGTCCAGCACCCAGGCGATCGGAATCGCCAGGAGGATGGCGGGCAGCGAGAAGAACATGTTCATCATCCCGATGCAGTAGTTGTAGCGGGATTCGGGGATGATGCGGTAGTACAGCGCCATCAGGGAGTTGTTGGCGAAGGCCGCGAACAGCATGCCCGCGGGCAGCAGCACGAAGCAGGCGAGCGAGACCAGGCGGTGGTCGCGGCAGAGGATCGCGACGAACGGCAGGAGCGTCGGCAGCAGGAGCCGCAGGAAATAGCAGAGGAGGCAGATGCCGACGTCGCGGTTCAGGCGCTGCAGCCTCGGCGCGAGGAGCTGGTAGGCGATCGCTGGAAGCAGATACATCAGGCACTTGATGGCGCCGAAAAACTCCAGGTTGATCTCCAGCCGCAGCAGCAGCCGGTCGATGAGCGTGAAGTTCGAGGCGACCGTGAGCGCCGCGCTCAGCAGCAGGTTGTACAAATACAGCCGCCGAATGGCGGATTCGGTTTGCGAAAGGGCTGGCATATACGCGCGGAAATGGGGTGACAAAATGGCGCCCGCATAATATAGGATGCGTCGCGCGGTTTTTCGCCGCGCACAGGACGGGATGGGCCCGCGCGGCTCTCACCGCACATACCAATGCGGAAGTGCCGCCGTCTGTTTCGGCATGTGCTTCAGCCGCATTTCCCAGATTTCCTGGGATTCTCAAGAATCTCCGTGACTTTCAGCACTTTGCGGCAGACTGCGCTTCGGCGGGCTATATTATCGACAAGTCAGAAAACAGGAACTATGAACTGCGGAGGAGAGCGCCATGCGAAAGCATTTCAACACGACTGGACCATGCCTTCCCAGGGAGCACTATATGCTTCCGCCGTTGCCGCGGGTGAAGGCGGCGATGGAACTGGTGGCGGACGGGAAGTACTTCGTGCTGCATGCGCCGAGGCAGTCGGGGAAGACGACGAGCCTGCTGGCGATGCGGGACGAGCTGAACCGCCAGGGGGAGGTGTATGCCGTCTACTGCTCGATGGAGACGGCGGCGGTCGGGTCGGAGCGCCGCGATGTGAGTTTGGCGATAGCCCAGCAGGTCTGGTTGGATGTCAAGGATGAGACTGGACTGGACTGGATCGGGGAACTGCGTCCAGATTCCTCCATGCCGCAAGTCGCGCTGCAACTCTTTCTGCAACAGACTTGCCGTCGGCTGGAAAAGCCGCTGGTGCTGCTGCTGGACGAGGTGGACAGCCTGGCGGAGGAAAGTCTGATTTCCCTGCTGCGGCAGTTGCGGCTGGGATACATCCAGCGGGGCACACGGCCATTCCCGGTGTCGGTGGCGCTGGGGGGGATGCGGAACATCCGTGACTATCGGGTGCGGCTGCGTCCTGACCAGGAGTCGCTGGGGACGGCGAGTCCGTTCAACGTGGTGGCGAAATACCTGTCGCTGGACAGTTTCACGCTGGACCAGGTCGCGGAACTCTACGCGCAGCACACGGCGGCGGCGGGGCAGCGCTTCGCGGCAGGGGTGGCGGAGCGCGTCTACCACTGGACGAGCGGCCAGCCATGGCTCGTGAACGCCATCGCGCATGAGTGCGTGGACGAGATCTGCGGGCGCGACTACACGCGGGAGATCACGGAGGCGATGGTGGACGAGGCCGCCTACGCGATCATCCTGCGGCGGGACGTGCACATCGACAGTCTGCTGGCGCGGCTGACCGAGCCGCGCGTCCAGCGCATCCTGCAGCCAGTGATCCTGGGGGAGGATCTGCCAGTGGGGGACTTTGACAACGACTTGTCGTTCGTGCTGGATCTGGGCCTGCTGCGGCGCGAGCAGGGAACCAAGCGGCTGCTGCCCGCGAACCGGATGTACGCCGAGGTGTTCCTGCGCACGCTTTCGTCGCCGTTCCAGGAGCGCGCGCTGACGGACGTGCCGTCTCCGCCGTGGGCGCGTGCGGACGGGCTGGACATGGACGGGCTGCTGCGGGGATTCCAGGTGTTCTGGCGGGAGAACTCGGAGATCTTCACACGGGAAATGACGCGCTACCCCGAGGCGCTTCCGCAGCTGGTGCTGATGGGCTTCCTTCAGCGCGTCCTCAACGGGGGCGGGCGCATCGTGCGCGAGTATGCGCTGGGGCTTCGCCGCATCGACCTGCTGGTGGAGTATCGGGATGGACGCTACCCGATTGAACTGAAGGTCAAGGGGAACGGCACGCGGGAGGAGGCCGTCGTGCAACTTCTGGACTATATGGGGAAGTGCGGGCAGGCCGACGGCTGGCTGGTGGTCTTCGACCGCGACGCTTCGCGGCCGTGGCCAGATCGGCTGACCTGGGAGGAGGAGGAACGGGACGGACGGCGCATCCGCATCGTCGGGGCGTGAAAACCAAAAGCAGGCCGAAGGGGCCGCGCAATCATGGTCTGCTTAGTACGCGAATGCTGGTCGGAATCGGGGGTCGGGCGGCCGCGCAGGAGCACGGCCCTCCCGTTGGCGTCCTCACGGCGCTGTTGGCGTGTCACGAGGCGCGGCGGTCATCGCGCCTGAACGAAGGCGGCGATTTCCCGCTGCCACAGCCAGTAGTCCACGTCGCGGTGGAAGCCAAAGGGGTTCACCTTCAGGGTCTTCGGGGCGGCGATGCGGTTGTAGGCGGAGAAGGCGCAGTCGGCGGGGGCCATTTCGTCACGGAGGTTGATCTGCGCATGGACGGGGCATTGGATGCGGTCGGCGAAGTTCATCGCGTCGAAATAACTCATGCGCAGGCGGACGGCATCGGCGCGTTCGGGGAAGCGGATCAGATAGTCGGCGATGTCGGAGGCGCAGGCGGTGCGGGTGAAGATGCGTCGCTCCCAGCAGCAGTAGCTCGGCACGGCGGGCAGGATCAATTTGAGGCGGGGCTCGAGCGCCGCCAGGATCATCGCGGTGCCGCCGCCCTGGCTGGCGCCGTAGATGCCGCAGCGCGCCGCGTCGACCTGCGGCAGTTCCAGGAAACGCCGCAGCCACAGCAGCTGGTCCGTGAAGGCGTGGTAGAAGTAGTAGTCGCGGTGGTCCGAGCAATGCAGATTGAGGGTCGAAAAGGACTTGCCCCAGCCCTTCATCGGCGTCGCGCTGCCAGTCTCGCCGCCCTGCATCCGAAACTCCGTCACCAGAAGCGCGCACCCCGTCATCGACGCCGTGGCGGGCAGCATCGGCGCGCCGCCGCGGCTGCCGCCGCCGCCATGCAGATGCACCATCCCCGCGGCGGGCTGCGCCTCAGTGGCGTTGCGCGGCAGATAGAGCCATGCCTTCAGCGGCGTGCCGTCCAGCGCGGGAAGGGTGGCGTCGTAGACGCGGTGCGACCATTCCCCGCCCGCGGCGATCTCCTCCAGGCGCATCTGCCCGTCATGCGCCTCCACGCGCGCCTTCGCCTCCGCCCAGAAGGCGTCGAAGTCAGGTTGCCGCGTCAGCGGATACTGCGTCTGCGCAAGTTCCTGCAATTGCCGATCCTCGAATGTCATCGAATGGTTCTCCCTGGGTTGAGGCCGCCCCCGTGGTTAATATAATCGCCCCGCCCAGTTCCCCATCCAGATTGCTTCATGGGGAACCGAGGGCGCCAGGTCTGGAAAGACGTGCTACAGTAGCGGGCAAAGCGGATGCGGGGGAATGCAAGGAGGCGTTGAGTATGGAACAGGTGTACGAGGGCGCGATCGGGCGGGTGCATGTCGGCGCGGCGGAGGTGTATGTGGACAATGAGGCGCGGGGGCGCAGCGGGCACATGTCGCATGCGCTCGTGGAACTCTCGCCAGGGCGCGTGCTGGCCTTCAACTCGAACTGCTCGGCCTGGCGTCTGGCGGGGCACGCGGCCTTCGGGTGGATTGAATACCGCTATTCGGAGGACTACGGGCGCACTTGGGGGGAGATCCATGACCTGGCGTGCTCGAAGCAGGTGCTTCTGGATGGCATCCACACGTATTCGCTGGAGAAGGCGGTGCTGGTGGACGGCGTGGTCACGGCGGCCATCTGCCACAACGACCAGCTCGTGCCCATCTCCTGCGAGCCGTGGGCCGAGCCGCTGTATATCCAGAGTTTCGACCAGGGGCGCACCTGGACGGAGGCGAAGCCGATCTCGCCGTGGCCTGGCCGCGTCTATGACATGGTCGCGCGGGACGGCGTCATCTACGCGCTTGAATTGTGCAATCCGAACTTCGTCGCAAAAGGCCCCGAGGACCTCTACCGGCTGCTGGCGAGCCGCGACAACGGCCGCAGTTTCCAATGCGAGGGCATCGTGGAGATCGACACGCTGGGCCATGGCTACGGCGCCCTGCAGCTCCGCGCGGACGGGAGCCTCGTGGCCTACGCCTGCAACATCGCCGACGGCCATCGCCTGTCGGCCAGCGTCAGCCGCGACGGCGGGCGGCACTGGGCGCCGCAGCCCGACATCGCGCTCGCGGAGGGCATCCGCAATGTGCAGGTCACGCCGCTCGGCAAGGGCTATGTGATGCACGGACGCGGCTTCCGCCACACGCCTGGCGGCAAGGGCCTCGTGCTCTACACCTCCCTCGACGGCCTGGAATGGGACGACGGGCTGGTGCTGGAGCCCGACAAGCCGATGTGCTACTACTCGAACAGCCTCCGCATGAGCGACGGGCGCGTGCTGATGCAGTACTCCGAAACGTATACGAAGGAGCCCGCCCGCCACAACGCGGTCAATGTGATGCATCGGTTCCTGTCGGTGGAGTGAACGGGCGCGGGGGTGGTCATTTCACGCAGACGAGCAGGATTCCCGCGAGGCTGGCGAGGAGGCCCGCGGCCTGGAGGCGGCTGAGGCGCTCGCGCAGGACGAGCAGGCTGTAGCAGGCGAAGCCGATCAGGCACGACGAAACCATCAGCGGATAGGCGATGGCCGCCGTGTGGTGCCGCGCGAGCACGTCGATGCACCGATATTGGAGGACGTAGGTGCAGATCAGGCTGAACGACTGCATGGCGACCACAAAGGTCCATAGCCACGGGCTGCGCAGTTCCCGCGCCAGCGACGTCCAGCAGTGCCTCGGGGAGGCGAGCAGGTTCCAGACCGAAGCCGCGAGGAAGGTGGCCCCCGCAAGGGACAGGTTGCGCGCGGCGTAGTTGAAGTGGCGCTGCACCTCGGGGTCGTTCGAGGGGATGGTGTTGGTGGTCTGGTTGGCGCCGCACAGCAGGAAGGCGAGCACGGCCCAGACGAGCCAGTGCCCTGGACGGCGCGCCCCCTCCCCCGCGTCGCTTCCGCGCGCCGCGCCCATGCAGACGAGGGCCGCGACCAGCAGGGCCATCCCGCAGCCCCGCCATGCGTTCATGATGTCATGCTGGAAGAGGACGCCGTAGAGGAAAGTCAGCACCATCCCCGACTGCGCCATGGTCCAGACGATGCTGTTCGGCCCCGTCCTCATCGCGGCGGCGATGGCCTGGCACATGAGGAAGTTCAGGACCCCCGTCAAGGCATAGAGGATGACGGCGCGCACCGCGAATGCGCTGCCCCACGGCACTGGCGGATAGCAGCGCAGCATCGCGAGGCTGATGGCCACCGAGCAGGCCGCCCCCACCAGCATCACCGTGCTCGTGTTCACCGCGTGCCGCGGCGCCGCGCTCATCACCACGCCAGTGAAGGTGAAGACGAGGCCGACGCCGACCAAGCCAAGAACCGCCCAGAACATTTTACGACTCCTTGAGGTTTGAGACACTGGATTCGGGACAGGGGGATACTATAAGCCGTGGCGGGAGGGCAGGGGGGGATTGGCAGATTGTTTCGCAGGGACAGGTGCCGAAATCGGTTAGACGTGGTACATTATCCGCAATATCCAGCGCCGCGGATGGCGCGGGAGGAACGCCAACCCATTTTTAAGGAACGCATTGCATGTCGAAGAAAGCTGACATTGGTCTGATCGGTCTTGCCGTGATGGGCGAGAACCTGGTTCTCAACATGGAGCGCAACGGCTTCACCGTCGCGGTCTTCAACCGCCACACGGAGAAGGTGGACGCCTTCGTGAACGGACGCGGCAGCGGCAAGAAGTTCATCGGGTGCCACTCGATCGAGGAACTCTGCGCGAATCTGGAGTCCCCGCGCCGCATCATGATGATGATCAAGGCCGGCAAGGCGGTCGACGAGATGATCGAGAAGCTGGTCCCGCATCTGGCGCCGGGCGACATCCTGATCGACGGCGGCAACAGCTTCTACCAGGACACCATCCGCCGCACCAACGACCTGGCGGCGAAGGGCATCCGCTTCATCGGCACGG
>JAEEGL014639939.1_pt1 | contig 24627 bp, 21 predicted proteins | sample 9134231 | NCBI WGS metagenome assembly JAEEGL01 (sample SAMN16246548, study PRJNA631951) | gut metagenome | biome: gut microbiome; feature: rumen; material: fiber-attached | host: Bos | place: Iran: Karaj | collected 2018-10
ACTTGCTGATCTTGTTGCAGGTGTCCATGGAGTCGTTGCCGCCGTTGTAGAAGAAATAGCGGATGTCGTACTTCCGGAACATCTCCAGGATCTTCTTATAATCGGTATCGTCTTCGTCGGGATCGGCGATCTTGTAGCGGCAGGAGCCCAGCGCGGAGGAGGGCGTGTACTTCATCTTCGCAAGCTCGGCGGGGTCTTCCTTGCCCAGATCGAACAGATTATCGTTCAGCAGGCCCACGATGCCGTTCTGCATGCCGTAGACCTTGGTGATGACGTCGCTGTCCAGCGCGGCCTTGATCGCGCCGTACGCGGAAGCGTTGATAACAGAGGACGGTCCGCCGCTCTGGCCGATGACCGCAGCACCCTTCAATACTGACATGTTTCCTTACCTACCTTCTCAATTGATCCCGCAGAATATAGCATAAAACAAACTTTGTGTCAAGCGCGCGATTGTTACGCGGCTGTGAGCAAAAGCGCACAAAAGTGGCCCAAATCCCAGAGGTGGCTTGGAGGGGCCGCAGCCCCTCCAATTTCAATCCGCAGGGCCGGCTTTGCCGGCCCGAGGAGCGATTTTTGCGCCGGGAGCGCAGTAAAGCGGAGACGACCAGAGCAAATAATCGCAACTTTGCGGTTTTTGCGCCCGAAAACTCCACAGAGTTTTAGCAAAAACCGAAAACCTGTCACGAAAGCCGGAAATCATCAGACGTTTCGAATCAAGAATCACTCAAACGACTCCAAAATCTGCACCGCCGGAAATGAAATCCCATTTCATTTTCGGCGCGTCATCCCCATATCAGCCAGTTGAGCGCCGCGCCGGAAAAAGCCGCGATGAGGGTAAAGGGTATGCCGATGCGGGTGAAATCCCGCGTGGACACCTGGTAGCCCTCTTTCTGCAGGATGCCAATGCCCGCGATGTTGGCGGAAGCGCCGATGGGCGTGATGTTGCCGCCCAGCGTCGCCCCGATCAGAAGCCCGAAGGCGTACAGGCAGGGGTCCACGTTCATCAAAGAGGCGATGGAGCCCACCACCGGCAGCATGGTGGCCACATAGGGAATGTTGTCGATGAAGGTGCTCAGCGCCACGGAGACCGCCACGATCAGCACATACATCCAAAACGCGCTCCCGCCGCCGATCTTCACGAACAAGCCCGCTACGGCGTCGATGACGCCTGCCTCGGTGAGGCCCGATATCACGATGAACAGGCCCGTGAGCAGCAAAAGCGTCTTCCAGTCTATGGCTTCGGCTAAGCTTAACCACCGGCCCTTCATGCGGCCCCGCAAAAGCTCGTATACGATGCCGATCACCGCCAGGCTGCAGCAGATGTAGCCGTTGGTGAGTTCCGGCTTGTTTTTGAACTGGGAGGCAGCGATCAAAAGCGCGATCACGCCCAGCATCAGCCAGGTGGGCGCGTAGTCGCTCACAGGGGTAAGGTGTTCGCTGTCCACGGCGGCCTTCTCCCGGCGGAACAGCCACAGAAGCACCGGGATCGTGAGCAGTGCGCCCAGCTCCACCGAGAAGATGATGCCCGGACGCCCTCGGAACCAGATAAAATCGTTGAAACTCATGCCCAGGTGTCCGCCCAGCAGGATGGAGGTGGTATCCCCCACCAGCGTGGCAGCGCCCTGGAGGTTGGACGAAACGGCGATGGCGATGATCACGGGCACGGGATTGGTTTTGATCTTTTTGGCTACGGCGAGGCCTACCGGAGCCACCATCAGCACCGTGGCCACATTGTCCACAAAGGCGGATATGATGCCGGAAAACAGGCTCAGCGCCACGATGGCCCAGCACACGTTGGGCGTGGCCCGCAGTATCCCTTCAGCCATGCGCAGGGGCATTTTGCTCTGTATGAACAACTCCACCAGCACCATGGTGCCAGTGAGCATCATCAGAACGTTCCAGTTTACGGCTTTCAGCACGCCGCCCAGCGGCATGAGGCCGGAGACGACAAATACGAAAGCGGCGCAAAGCGCGATGATCCAGCGCTTTTGGGAAAACACCAGCAGCAGCACGTACATCACGATAAACAGCGCCAGCGCCCAGATCATACGGTCCATCCCACTAACCTCCGTACACGCGGTGTTCGGCCCATCCGGCCGGTGCGGGCAAGCCACAGGCATGCCGCACGCATCTAATTGTACCCGTTTTCTTTCAAAGCTGTCAACCGGCCTGACGTTAAGACGAAAAGGACTGCCTTTCAAAACCGAAAGGTTTTCTCCTTGACTTTCCCCGCCGCGGTGTGGTACACTTTCGCTGCGGCAAAATGCCAAATACACGAAAGGAAGCAAGCATCATGAAGAAGTTTGAGTGCCCCTGCGGCTACGTGTACGATCCCGAAGTCGGCGATCCCGAAGGCGGAATCGCGCCCGGCACCGCGTTCGAAGACATCCCTGAGGACTGGGTCTGCCCCGTGTGCGGACTGGGAAAGGACGCGTTTACCGAAGCCTGAAGGAGCTTCTGCAACAGCCCCAAAAACGCTCCCGCCGGGCATTCAGCCCGGCGGGAGCGTTTTTACTCTGTTTCAGCGGATGATGAAAGGTTTGATCTCCTCCAGCAGCGCATCGCAGTTGTCATCGTAGATCTCCACGGTGATCGGCTTGGACATATCCAGCGAGCATACACCCAGAACGCTCTTGCCGTCCACGACGTAGCGGCCCACGCGCAGATCGACGTCGAAGGGATAGCGGCTGGCGATATCCGCGAACAGCTTGGCGTTTTCGAGCAGGCTCAGCTTTATGTTTACGACTTTCATTCCCATATTCCCTTTCGGAGCGCCTCGGCGCGTACTTATGATATAATCATATCCATGATATATTAAGTTTCAAGGCAGGAAAACCGGAATTTGCAATCTTATTTTGATATTAAGCTTAAGTTAACCGCAACATAACGTATAAACAATAATTTGAAACTGTAAACAACAACTAACAAGCAAATTGTTGACTATACGCCCGGAATTTGGTACAATTCCTATAAATCACGCGCACCGCTTCCGGGCGGCAAGCGCATCCGGAGGACAAATATGAAAAAGCTGATATCGATCCTTCTGGCCCTTTTGCTGCTGGTGCTGCCGGCATGGGCGGAGGAGGAAAACGAGACCCCTGCCGACGAGATCCCGGAGCTGGAGGAAGGCCAGATCCTGATGCACGGCTATATCGATCCCTACGTCAAATTCTATCTGGGCGTGCCTGCCGAATGGGCCATCCTGGGCCCCGGCAGCACCGCCGCCAACCTCACCGAGGCTGCCGAGATCATGGAGGACGCGGATGTATACGGCATCTTCCGCTCCTTTACAGAGGACAACGCCGTGCTGATCTGCCGGTCGGCGGACGGCGCGGGCGTCACGGTGAGCTACGGCTCCTCCGACGGCGTGAGCAACGAGACGCTGGTAAACGATATGGAGCAGATCCAGGCGGAGCTCAAAAACGCCTACAGCGGCCTGAGCTTCAAGGAAGGCTGCGGCGCGTACAGCTTTAAGTCCGTCACGGACATCCTGTACATCGGCATGACCTACAAAAACACGGATTTCTATCAGTATTACCTGGTGTCCGGCGCGCAGATGTACCTGTTTACCTTCTTCGGCACCACGCTGGAAACCGCGCAGACGGTGATGAGCACCTTCTCCATCGTGTAAGCCTGAACGGCCCTGAAGATAAAAGCAGCGCCGGAGGCATCCCAAGCGGACGTCTCCGGCACTGTTTTTACTTATTTGTTTTTTGCGTAGATCAGGCGCAGGCCCTTCAGGGTCAGCAGGCCGTCCAGCACGTCGATCTCCGGCGCGTCATCCTTTACCAGCAGCGCCATGCCGCCGGTGGCCACCACCTTGCAGTCTCCGCCGATCTCCTCCTTCATGCGGTGGATCAGGTACTTCACCATGCCGATATGGCCGTACAGGATACCGCTCTGCAGGTTGGTCACGGTGTTTTTGCCGATCACGCTGGCGGGCTTGATGAGCTCGAAGCGGGGCAGCTTGGCGGTGCGGTCCACGATGGCGTCCGCTGTGACTTTTAAGCCGGGCACGATGGCTCCGCCCAGAAATTCTCCGTCCGCGCTCACCACGCCAAAGCTCGTGGCGGTGCCGAAATCGATAAAGATGCACGGGCCGCCGTACAGCTCCCAGCAGGCCACAGCGTTGGCGATACGGTCGCTGCCCAGCTCTTTGGGATTGTCGTACTTGATGTGGATGCCCGTTTTGATGCCCGGAGCCACCAGCATCGGCGGCATGCCGAAGTAGGTCTGGCACATGTGCTCGATGGTGAAGTTCACCGTGGGCACCACGGAGCTCACCACGATGCCCTCCACCTGCCGGGTGTCCAGCCCATTGTAGCGGAACAGGTTCACCAGCACCATGCCGTATTCGTCGCTGGTCATGGTGCGGCTGGTGGATATGCGCCAGTACTTGATCAGTTCCGCGCCGTCAAACAGCGCGGTCTTGATATTGGTGTTGCCGATGTCGAGGGTTAGGATCATGTGTTTTCTCCGTTACGAATCGATGTCGATGTATTTTGCCTTGTACAGCGCGTAGCCGATGGAGCTCACCAGAATAGGCGTAACGATAAGCTCCACCAGGCCGTTGATGCCCACGGAAGCGACCAGGTAGACGAAAAACGCCCGGCCCGCGACCTTGCCCTGCATGTACTCATAGGAACCGAACAGCCATACCAGCGCGGCCATGAACAGAAGCGTGTTGATGAGCGCGGCGCATACGCCCGTTACCGAGAAGGCCAGGGAGATGGGCGCGCGCTTTTTGACGGCCCTGAATATGCAGGCAAGCGCCACGCCGTCGATCAGCCGGGGAAAGACGCGCTGCACGAACAGGAGAGCCACGGTCTTGAAGGTTTTGGCTTCGTTGAAAAGGGCTACGCCCATGCCGCTGGTGCCGATCAGGCCGAAGCACTGCAGAAAGCTTACCAGGCCGAACACGCCGCCGGCGATCGCGCCGCCCACGGGTCCCAGGGCAATGGCAGCCAGCGCCAGGGGGATCAGGCTGAAGGTGATGTTGAGCCCGCTGGGCATGGGCACCACCGAGGTGATGAAGCACAGGAAGATGATCAGAGCGATCAGTACGGAAAGGAGTACAAGTTCACGGGTAGACAGTTTTTTCATGTTGCACCTCCGCTCGGGTTCCCTTGGGATACCCTACGAAATCAAGTCAGGATACCTGTGCGGCTCGGTTTCGATGCCGCCATGACCGGATTATACACCCGCATATTGCATTTATCGTGACGCCGGTGTAAAATATACGGGAAGAAGGCTAAACGAGCAGGCGCGCCGTATCCTGCATGTACCGTTCGAACGCCGGCACGTCCGTATCGTTGCCCAGGAACACCGCGATCACGGGGCGGTCCGAAAAGATGACGCCCGCGTCGTGGCTCACGCCGTCGTCCTCCCCGGTCTTGTGGGCCACGCGTATCCCCTGCCCGTGCAGATAGAAGGGGATCTTGCCGTTCAGCCGCTGATCCGACAGTATCGACAGCATCTTGCGGGACGCATCGGGGCTGACCAGCTCTCCCTTCAGCAGGCGGCGAAAGAACACAGCGCAGGCCCGGGCGGTGACGGTATTCTCAAGGCCCCGCGCGGCGGCTTCCCCGTCGAACATCTTGCGGCGCAGGCACATGCCGGACAGGCCGTATCTTTCCAGCACCCCGTTCACATACCCGATGCCGAGGATGTCCGCCAGGATGTTGGTGGCGGTGTTGTCTGACAGGATGATCATCAGAACCGCCAGGTCCGCGTGGGTGACCATGAGCCCGTCGTGCAGGTAGGTGAGCGCGCCGCAGGAGGGCACCTTGTCTTCCGGTTTCACGCTGTACAGTTGGCCGGGGTCCAGCGCGCCCGTTTCAAACGCCTCGAAGGCGGCCAGAAGCACGGCCAGCTTGATCACGCTGGCGGCGATATGGTCTTCGTCCGGGCGATGGCACACGGTCTGGCCGGAAGACACGTCCTCCAGCCACACGCTCAGGTTTCCCGGCAGGGCGCTGAGCCCTGAAAGCAGATCTTTGTAAAGCATCATAAACTCCTCAGAGGTGAAAGATATGAAAGAAACCGAGTTTTTTATCCCGTCCCCCGTGGACCAGCTTCCCATTAGCTGTCTCGTGGTGGAGCCGGAGCAGCCGCCCCGCGCGGTGGTGCTCATGGCCCACGGCATCATGGAGCACAAGGAGCGCTTTCTGCCCGTGATGCGCTTTTTTGCCGAGCACGGCTTTGCCTGCGCGATGAACGACCAGCGCGGCAACGGCAAAAGCATCAAGAGCGAAGAGGACCTGGGCTACACCTACGGCGCGGGCGCGGGCGGCATCCTGCAGGATATGCGCGCACTGGGCGAGGAAATGATCCGCCGCTATCCCGGCAAAAAGACCTTCCTGTACGGCCACAGCCTGGGCGCCCTGTGCGCCATGGCGTACATGAAGCGCTTCAGCCGCGACGTGAACGGCGCCATCCTGAACGCCCTGCCCGCCGACAACAAGGCGCTGGGCGTGGGCCGCACCTATCTCAAGTTCAAAAAGCGCGTGAAGGGCGCCCGTTTCCGCGACGAAGGCGTGCGCAAGCTGATGAACGACAATTACGCCGCGCGCTTCAAGGGCGAAGCCTCCCCCTTCTCCTGGCTTTCCAGCGATCCCGACGCGGTGCGCAGGTACGAAGAGGACCCGCTTTGCGGCTATCTGGGCACGGTGGAAAACTACCTGGCCGTGCTGGACATCATGGATGAAGCCTACGACAAAAAGGGCTGGGACAGGGTGAGCGGCATGTGTCCCGTATTCATCGCCGTGGGCGCGGACGACCCCTGCGCGGAGGGCGAAAAAGGCGCCGCGGAGGGCGAAAAATTCCTGAAAAGCGTGGGCCTGGCCCGTGCCGAGCACCGAAGCTACGCCTCCATGCGCCACGAGATCCAGAACGAGCGCGGCGCCGAAAAGCCCCTGACCGATGAGTTAAACAGATTGATTGCCTGGCTGTAAGCCATGCTGCGCCTGAAATGAAACGGGCGAAAGAAGTGCGATAAAGCGGTTCTTTGCCCGCATTTCCACCTCATCCGGCCCCGCTTTGCTCGGCCACCTTCCCCTCCAGGGGAAGGCTTTTTTCGCCGGCCCTGCGGATTGAAGCCTGGGGGCACCCTCAGGAAATTCAATCACCTGAAACTTCTGTGCTGCCCTGTTGAAGCGCGCGCTTCAGCAGGGCGGTCTTTTCGTTGGGCAGGCCGCCCAGCGCCACGTCCTGCAAAAGGGTCTTGAGCACTTCCCCCACCGCGCGGCCTTTGATGCCCACGGCCTTCAGGTCGTTTCCGTCCACAGCCAGCTGGCCGACGCTCAGGCAGGCGTTTTCCCTTAGCAGCTTTTGGGCGATCGCCTCCAGCGCGTCAACCTGGGCCGCTTTTTCCGCCCGCATCGACGGATTCTGCGCCAGAAGGTCCGCGCGGAACACGGGAAACAGGCGCATAAAAGCATCGCTGCCCAGGCGGATCATCTGCTTTTTCACCGCGTGCTCGGTGGCGGGGATGCGCAGGTCGTGCTCTCGTATCATTTCCAGCACGTGCCGCAGGGTGTGGGTGTCGCTCTTTAAACGGCGCAGGCAGCTTTCGGCGATCTCCGCGCTGTAGAGCTGGTGGAGCTTGAAGTGGTCGTATCCGTCCACGCCCACGGTGTGCGCCCGGGGTTTGCCCGAATCGTGAAACAGCATCGTCAGGCGGTACACCGCGTCAGCCGGGGCGTATCCCACGGTCTTGGCCGTGTGCGTCCACACGTCGTAGGCGTGATGCGGGTTGTTCTGGGGAAACCGGTACATGGGCTCAAGCTCCGGCAGTACCTTAAATATGATCTGCGGGAACGTCAAAAGTATCCTCTCCGCGCCGGGGCCGCACAGAAGCTTTTTGAGCTCGGTGAATATGCGTTCCTCCGACACGTTTGAAAGCGTGTCCCTTCTCTCGAGCGCGGCCCGGGCCGTGCTCTCCTCGATCTCAAAATCGTAAGCCGAGGCGAAGCGCAGCGCCCGCAGGATGCGCAGCGCGTCTTCCTCAAAGCGCTCCTCCGGCCTGCCCACGCAGCGTATCACGCCGCGGGCCAGGTCTTCCCGTCCGCCGAACAGATCCACGATCTCTTCTCCGTCGCAGGTGGCCATGGCGTTCACCGTAAAGTCCCGGCGCGCCAGGTCTAAAGCAAGCTGCTTTACGAACTGCACGGAGTCCGGCCGCCGGTGGTCGGAATACTCTCCGTCCACGCGGTAGGTGGTCACCTCGTAACCTTTGCCGCCCAGCATCACGGTGAGCGTGCCGTGCCTGAGCCCCGTCTCGATCAGGCGGTGCCCCTCAAAGCAGGCCTTCATCTCCTCCGGCAGGGCGCTGGTGGTCACGTCCCAGTCGTTGGGCTCGCGGCCCAGAAGTGCGTCCCGCACGCAGCCGCCCACGGCGTATGCCTCGTGTCCCCCGGCCCGCAGGCGGGAAATGATATATTGAACGTCCTGAGGTATCCTCATGCTTTTCTCCGTATGCGCTTATTGCCGCTCCGATTGTATCATGCCTTGCGAGCGCTGTTCAAGCGCAAAGCCGCCCTCCGGAGGCCCCGGCAGGTAAAATTTTAGTCAAATCGCGCCCGTCCTATGGACACGCGCACCGGGCGGTGGTATAATGTTATCTTGTCAGCGGAGGAATTCGCTTTCCGGTAACGCGGAAGTTTGCGCCTGTAGCTCAGCAGGATAGAGCAACGGCCTTCTAAGCCGTGGGTCGGGGGTTCGAATCCCTTCGGGCGCGTTGTGGTGGATGTAGCTCAGTTGGTTAGAGTGCCAGGTTGTGGCCCTGGAGGTCGTGGGTTCGAGACCCACCATTCACCCTTCCTGTTCACGCTGGGGTGTAGCCAAGCGGTTAAGGCACGGGGCTTTGACTCCCGGATTCGCTGGTTCGAGCCCAGCCACCCCAGGTATTTTTATGCGATTCATTAGCTCAGTCGGTAGAGCACCTGACTTTTAATCAGGGTGTCCGGGGTTCGAATCCCCGATGAGTCATCAAAGCGAGAATCCTGCCGCAAAAGCGGCGGGGTTCTCGCTTTGTATTCTTCACTCTTCATTCTTCACTCTTCATTCTTCATTACTCGTTCCCCACGCGGGGCACAATGCAATGAATGCTGAAGACTGAAAAATGAATCATGAAAAATGGAATTGACTTTCCCCGCGGGACGGGTATACTGTTATCAAAACTACACTTGGGGAGGTACAGCATGAGCAGCGAGAAAAAGACCGTTACCAGGACGGCGGAAACCGGCATATCCTTCGGCTGTGCGCTGGCGATGGTGATCAGCTACGTGAACTGGCATTCCATCGGATGGGCCATCCTTCACGGCATCCTGGGCTGGGTGTACGTGATCTACTACGCCATCAAATACTGAGCGCCGGAAAGGAACAAGCCAAGCTGAAAAGCAGGTTTTTCCCAATAACCGATGCGCAAAAGCCATTTCCGCTTCATCGAGCGGAGCGGTTTTTTCATGACCATCACCGCGTTTATAAACCCTTGTCTCCCCTGTAAACATTCCAATAAAAATGTCAAGCCACCTTGACATTTTGTTTTTTCCGGCGTAGTATTCGGATCAAACGATACAGTTGAAAGCGGGGTGACGGGCGAACCGGACGGTATGAGATTCTTATGGAAGTATCTGCAGAAATATCTCAGGCGCATCGGAGGCGTGATGGGCATCAAGCTCGCGGGCACGGCGCTGGAGCTGCTGATCCCCTATGTGATGGAGCACCTTCTGGACAACGTGGTGCCCACCAAAATGATATCCCTTGTGATCGTGTGGGGCATCGCGATGATCCTTCTGGCGCTTTTGGTGCGCTGTCTCAACGTGAACGCCAACCGCCTGAGCGTGAAGACCGCCAAGGAGAGCGCCTACGAGATACGGCGCGACCTGTTCCATTCGGCGCTGAACCTTTCCGGCAGCCAGATGGACGAGGTGGGCCTGCCCTCGCTGATTTCCCGCATGACCTCGGACTCGTACAACGTGCAGTCCTTCGTGCAGAGCATGCAGACCATGGGCATCCGCGCGCCCATCATGCTGGTGGGCGGCATTGCCATTACCCTCACGATGGACACGGGCCTGGCCTCGATACTGTGCATCATGGCGCCGGTGATGATCGCGCTGGTGGTGTTCATCTCCATGAAGGGCATACCGCTGTACGACCGGGTGCAGCGCGGCATGGACGACATCGTGCGGGTGATGCGGGAGAACATCACGGGCATACGGGTGGTGAAGGCGCTGTCCCGCGAGGAAAAGGAAACGAAGCGGTTTTTCCAGGCCAACAGCGAGACCGCCCGCCGGGACATCAAAGCCGGCATGATCATGGCGCTGCCGGGGCCGGTGGTGACGCTGTTTTTGAACCTGGGCCTCACGCTGGTGGTGCTGGTGGGCGCAAGGCGCGTAAACAGCGGTGTGACCCAGCCGGGCGTGATCCTGGCGTTTCTCACCTATTTCAACATGATCCTCATGGGCGTGATGGGCTTAAACCGCATATTTATGATGCTTTCCAAGGCCAACGCCTCCGCCAAGCGCATCGCCCAGGCTGTGGAGCAGGAGCAGACCCTTTCCCCCATCCCGGACGCTGAGGCCGCGCACACCGGGCGCGAGGGCTTTGTGATTTTCGACCACGTGTGCTTCTCCTACGACAGCCACGCCGAAGCCGCCCGGGACGAAAAGCGCTCCTTTGCGGGTTCCAAGCGGCAGAAGTGCCTGGAGGACATCGATTTTGCCATTCCCCGCGGGGGTACGCTGGGCATCATCGGAGCCACAGGCTCCGGCAAGACCAGCATCATCAACCTGCTGATGCGGTTTTACGATCCCCAGGAGGGCCACGTGTTCGTGGACGGAAGGGACGTGCGCACCTACAGCGCGGACGAACTGCACCGCAAGTTCGGCGTGGTGTTTCAAAACGACGTGATCTTCGCCGATTCCATATTTGAAAACATCTCCTTTGGCCGCGACTTAAGCGAGGAAGCCGTGCGCCTGGCCGCCCGGGACGCCATGGCCCAGGAATTTGTGGAAAGCTACGACGACGCCTATCAGCACAGGGCCGTGATACACGGCGCCAATTTCTCCGGCGGGCAGAAGCAGCGCATGCTGATCGCCCGGGCGCTGGCGGCGCGGCCGGAGATCCTGGTGCTGGACGACTCCTCCTCCGCCCTGGATTACCGCACGGACGCGAACCTGCGCAAGGCCATACGTGAGCGCCACACCGCAGCCACCACCATCGTGATCGCCCAGCGCGTGTCTTCCATCATGTCCCTGGACCGGATCATCGTGCTGGACGAAGGCCGCATGATCGGCTGCGGCACCCACGAGGAGCTTCTGGCCTCCTGCCCCATGTACCGGCAGATACACGAAACGCAGATGGGGGAGGTGGAGTAAATGGCGCGCAGGGATTCCATTATGACCAAACCCAAGGATTCCAAAGGAGCGCTCAGGCGCATGGTCGCCTACCTCGGCCCCTTCCGCTGGCTGATCCTACTGGTGGCCGCGCTGTGCGTGACCTCCAACGTGCTCTCCCTCTGGGGCCCGAACCTGGCGGGCTCTGCCATCAACGAAGCCGCCGCCGGCAAGGGCATGGTGAACTTTGAAAGGGTGCGCTACTACGCCATGCGCATGCTTTTCTGTTACGCGTGCTCTTCCCTTCTCACCATATCCATCCACGCCATCATGATGAATGTGTCCAAGCGCATGGCCAAGCACATGCGGCAGGATGTGTTCGACAAGCTGATGCGCCTGCCCGTGGGCTATTTCGACCGCAACCAGGCGGGCGACATCATCAGCCGCGTTTCCTACGATATCGACGTGATCTCCACCTGCATGAGCACGGACGTCACCTCCATCCTGACCAGCGTGGTCACCGTGGCGGGCTCGGTGTTCATGATGGTGTCGATCTCGCTGCCGCTGTCGGCAGTGGTGCTGTTCAGCGTGCCCACGGCCATCATCTACACCTCCAGGATGCGCAGGATCACCCAGCCGCGCTTTGTGAAGCGCAGCAAAAACTACGGCATCATGAACGGCTTTGTGGAGGAGATGCTCTCAGGCCAGAAGACCATACAGGCCTACGCCTACGAAAAGCGCGTGGAAGAGAAGTTCGACACCATCAACTCCAACGCCGCCGAGGCGTACTACGACGCGGACCGCTACGGCGTGACCATCGGCCCCACCATGGGTACCATCAACAACATCACGCTGTCGCTGATCACCCTGCTGGGCTCGATCCTGTATATGGGCGGGCACATCGGCCTTGGCGCCATATCTTCCTTCGTGCTGTACAGCCGCAAGTTCTCCGGCCCCATCAACGAGATCGCCAACATCGTGAACGAGCTGTTTTCAGCCCTGGCGGCGTCTGAGCGCGTGTTCGCCCTGCTGGACGAAACGGAGGAGCTCACCGACCGGCCGGGCGCGAAAGCGCTCGACGACGTGCGGGGAGACGTGGAGCTTGAGCACGTGGGCTTTGGCTACGAGCCCGGCAAGACCATCATCCACGACCTGAGCATGCGTGCGGACGCGGGCCGGCTGATCGCCATCGTGGGCCCCACGGGCGCAGGCAAGACCACCATCATCAACCTGCTGATGCGCTTCTACGACGTGGACCGGGGCAGCGTGCGGGTGGACGGCACGGACGTTAGGGACCTCACCCGCCGGAGCCTGCGCAAATCCTACGCCATGGTGCTGCAGGACACGTGGGTGTTCCGCGGCACGATATTCGAAAACATCGCCTACGGCAAGGACGGCGCCACCATGGACGAGGTGGTGGCCGCGGCGAAGGCGGCCCACATCCACCCCTTCATCATGCGCCTGCCCCAGGGCTACGACACCGTGATCAGCGAAGACGGCGGCAATATCTCCAAAGGTCAAAAGCAGCTGCTCACCATCGCCCGCGCCATGCTGTATGACGCGCGCATGCTGATTTTGGACGAAGCCACCTCCAACGTGGATACCTCCACCGAGCGGGAGATACAGTCCGCCATGCGCAGGCTGATGCAGGGCAAGACCTGCTTTGTGATCGCCCACCGCCTGTCCACCATCCAGAACGCAGACCTCATCCTGGTGCTGGACAAGGGCGACGTGGTGGAGCAGGGCACGCACCGCAGCCTGATGGAGAAAAAGGGCTTTTACTACCGGCTGTACAGAAGCCAGTTCGAGTGAGGCGCGTATGACCAAGCGAAAAAAACTCTTCGGCGGCGACGAGCGACGGGCCCGCTACGCGGCATCCGGCGTGAACGAAAAGCTGATCATGAACTTTCTGGACATCCACCGCACGATGCGCGCCCTGTACGAAGGCCGGGCCAGCCGCCCCAGCGTGCTGATCGCCCTGGGGCGCACCGGGCCCGTTGCCCAGAAAGCTTTGACCGAGCACCTGGAGATCCAGCCCGCCACCATGAGCGACGCCCTGCAGGGGCTGGAGAGCGCGGGCCTCATCCAGCGGCTTGAAAGCCCCAGCGACCGGCGCACCGCGCTGATCGAGCTTACGGAAGAGGGGCAGAAGGAAGCCCGAGCCGCCTACCAAAGGCGCATGGAGCGTCACGCGCAGATGTTTATTGACCTGTCCGCCGAGCAGAAAGAGCAGCTGCTTTCCCTGCTGGAAGCCCTGAACGATTCCTGGCAGAAACAGTACGGCGACTTGGCGGGAAAATAAGAAGCCCGCTTTAATACAGACCAAAGTCTGTTTTATTTGGCTGCCTGTTTTTCACGTTTGTCATTGAACTTGTGTATCCATACGTGGTATAATCGTTTCGAATCCGTCGCGTTATGCGCATCATTCAAGCAAAGAGAGGTATCGGCTATGAGCACATGTCCCTGGCAGGACCCCGGCGTTATCCATATCGGCAAGGAGGCGCCCCGCGCTTCCTTCATCCCCTACCCAGACATTGCCTCCGCCGAGGCAGGCATGCGGGACTTTGACCCCTATTACAGGAGCCTGAACGGCTCGTGGCGGTTCAAATACTTTGAAAACGGCGACTGCCCCGAAGACATCGGCGAGATCGTGACCGATCCTGAGGAAGAAAGCTTTTTTGACGAGGAAGAGTGGGATGATATCGACGTGCCCGGCAACTGGCAGATGTACGGCTACGATGTGCCGGACTACACCAACGTCACCTACCCCATCCCCCTCGATCCGCCCTTCGTGCCTGACCTGAACCCCGTGGGACTGTACCTAAGGGAGTTCACGATCGACAAAAAGCGTCTGGGTGGCCGGGTATACCTGAACTTCGACGGCGTGAACGGCGCGTTCTTCGTGTACGTTAACGGCCATCAGGTAGGCTTTTCCAAGGTGGCCCACATGCCCGCGGAATTCGACGTCACCCCCTATCTGAACGAGGGCCTCAACCTGCTGGCGGTGAAGGTGTACAAGTGGAGCGACGCCACCTATCTGGAGGATCAGGACTGCTGGCGTTTGAGCGGCATTTTCCGCGACGTGTATCTGCTCACCGTGCCCAAGCAGCATATCCGCAATATCGTCGCCCGGCCCACCCTCTCCGGTGATCTCAAAAACGGCCTGATGGACGTGGAGATCGAAGCGCTGGGTGAAAACGTCAGGGCAGAGTTCATCCTGACTTACGGAAGCGAGACCGTGGCGCAAAAAAAAGCCGAAAACGGCAAAGCCTCCTTCCTCATTAAGAACGTGCATGCCTGGACAGCGGAAACACCGGAGCGCTACGCCCTGTATGCGGTGCTGCGCGCAGGCAGGTCCGTCAAGGAAGTCGTAAAGCTCATGATCGGCTTTAAGACCGTGGAGCTGAAGAAAAACGGCCTGTTCATCAACGGCCAGAGCGTGAAGCTCAAGGGCGTGAACCGCCACGACACCCACTGCCGCCTGGGCCACGTGACCCCCATGGACGCGCTCGTGAAAGACGTGACCCTGATGAAGCAGATGAACGTGAATGCCGTGCGCACCTCCCACTATCCCAACGATCCGCGTTTTCTGGATTTGTGCGACGAGTACGGCCTGTACGTGATCGACGAAACGGACCTGGAATGCCACGGCGCCTACCACGGCAGCTGGACCACGCCCGACAAGCAGATGTTCTACGATTTCGCCCAGCAGCCCGAATGGGAGGCCGCCTTCGTGGACCGCGCCGAGCGCATGGTCAGGCGGGACCTGAACCATCCCTCCGTCATCTTCTGGTCTCTCGGCAACGAGAGCTACTATGGCCGCAATCACGACGCCATGTACGCCCGCTGCAAGCAGCTGGACCCCTCCCGCCCCGTGCACTACGAGGGCGACCGCTCCGGCCATAAGGCCACGGACGTGGTGAGCGTGATGTACCCGCCGGTGGAGACCGTGATTCAGGAAGGGCAGAGAACGGATGAGGACCGCCCCTACTTCATGTGCGAATACGCCCACGCCATGGGCCTTGGCCCCGGCTCGCTGCCCGAATACTGGGACGCTATCTACCGCTACGACCGTCTGATCGGCGGCTGCGTGTGGGAATGGGTGGACCACGGCATGGAGGTGCTCACCGAGGATGGCGAGCCCTACTACGTGTACGGCGGCGATTTCGGCGATTATCCCAACGACAGCAACTTCTGCGTGGACGCGCTGTGCTATCCCGACCGCACGCCCCACACGGGCCTGTGGGCGCTGAAGCAGGCCATCGAGCCCGTAAAATTCCGCCTGGAAAAAGGCAAGCTGTACTGTGTGAACCGCTTCTCCTTCCTGACGCTCGACCATCTGAACGCCTCCGCCGCCGTTATGCGGGACGGCGCGCGGGTGTGGGCAGGCCGGCTGGACATCAGCGGCATCGGCCCGGGCGAAGAGAAGCAGATCCGCTTTGACGCGCCCCTGCCCGCCGACGGCGAGAACATCCTGGACATCCGCGTGACCCTGGCCGCCGACACCCTGTACGCCGGAGCCGGCCACGAGGTGGCCCGCGCCCAGCTGGCCCTGCCGGGAGAAGCGAAGCCCGCCTTCATCCCCGCGTCCGCCATGCCCGAGCTGGACGTGTTCGAAGAAGCCGGCGGCATCTTCGGTGCGGATTTCAGCCTTCACTTCGACACCCGCACGGGCGAGCTGGTCCAGTGGATCAGCGCGGACAACGAGCTTCTGGCCTCCCCCGTCCGCTTCAACTTCTACCGCGCCGCCACGGACAACGATCACCGCGCCCGCAAGGAATGGGACGCCTTCCGGCTGGGTAAGATCCGTTCCAAGCTGCGTTCCTTTGAAGTAGAGCAGCTTTCGGCCTCCGCCGCGCGGGTTACGGCTGTGCACGTGCACGCGGGCGTGAACCTTCTGCCCCTCATCGAGACCCGCACCGTCTGGACGGTGTACGGAAACGGCGACGTGCGCGCTGAGGTCAGCTTTACGCCCCTGCGCGACAGCCTTCCCTATCTGCCCCGGCTGGGCCTGCAGGCCCGGGTACCCGGCGCCTACGAGCGCCTCACCTGGTACGGCCGCGGTCCCATCGAGAGCTATCCCGACATGAAGGAAGCCGCCCGGGTGGACACCTGGCACATGGACGTGGAGGACACCCACGAGCCCTATGTGCGGCCCCAGGAAAACGGCGCCCACGCCGACACCCGCGCCGTAGCCCTCACGGACGAGACCGGCTTTGGCATGATGTTCATCTGCGAAGAGGCGGCAGGCGACGGCTTCTCCTTTACCGCCCACAACTACACGGACGAGGCCCTGGACAAGGCCCAGCACACGCCGGAGCTGGCGTATTCCGACGACATCACCCTGTCCATCGACTGGCGGCAGGGCGCGCTGGGTTCCAACTCCTGCGGACCCGAGCCCCAGGAAAAGTACCGCCTGTACCTGAAGGACACGGTGCGCCTGGGCTTCGTGATGCGTCCCTACCGCAGCGGCAACGCCGACTTTAACAAAGCCCTGCGCACGCTGCCCGAAAAACTGTAAGGAGAAACGCATGTACGCAGCCGACAAATGGGAAGACTATGAGGTGCTGGATACCGGGGACGGTATGAAGCTGGAGAGGTGGGGAAAGGTGATCCTCTCCCGCCCCGATCCCCAGGTGATCTGGCCCAGGCAGGAGGACAGCGCCTGGTCAAAAGCGGACGCGAAATACCACCGCTCCCCCAAAGGCGGCGGCGAGTGGGAGTTCGTGCGCCGGCTGCCCGAAAAATGGACGGTGCGCTACGGCGGCCTCAGCTTCACCGTGCACCCCACCAACTTCAAGCACACCGGCCTGTTCCCGGAGCAGGCTGTAAACTGGGACTGGATGCGTGCCCTCATACAAAAACGCGGCGGGGCGAAGGTGCTGAACCTGTTCGGCTACACCGGCGGAGCCACCTGCGCCTGCATGGCTGCCGGCGCCCACGTGACCCATGTGGACGCCGCCAAGGGCATGGTGCAGTGGGCGGGCGAAAACCGCGCCAGATGCGGCCTGCCCGAGGACAAAGTCCGCTGGATCGTGGACGACGCCGTAAAGTTTGTGGAGCGGGAGACCCGCCGGGGTAATTTCTACGACGCTGTGGTGATGGACCCGCCCTCCTACGGGCGCGGCCCCAAAGGCGAGATCTGGAAGCTGGAAGACGAATTGTACGGCCTGGTGGAGAAGTGCGCGCAGGTAATCGGGAACGATCCGCTGTTCGTGCTGATCAACAGCTATACCACGGGCCTGCAGCCGGCGGTGCTTTCCAACATCCTGCGGCTCACCGTGGGCAGGCGCTTCGGCGGCCGCATCGACGCGGGCGAAGTGGTGCTGCCCGTTTCAAGCGGCGGCGTGCTGCCCTGCGGCGCCTCCGGCCGCTGGGAAGCCTGAATATACCGCGCAGCGAAAGGAACAGCATGAACGAATATACGATCCTCTTCCAGGGCGATTCCATCACCGACGGGAACCGCTACAAGGACGAAAGCTCCCGATGGGACCTGAACCACCAGATCGGCCACGCCTATCCCTATGTGATCGCGGCGCTGCTAGGCGCAAAATTCCCCGAAAAAAGGTACCGCTTCATCAACCGCGGCGTCTCCGGCGACACCATCGCCAAGGTATACGGGCGCTGGCGTCCGGACGCGCTAGTGCATAAGCCGGACCTTATCAGCCTGCTGGCGGGTGTAAACGACGTGTGGCAGGCCGTAGAAAACGGCGGCGGCAGCCGGGAAAAGCGGTTTGAGAAGATCCTTCGCCTGCTTCTGGAGGAGGCACTGGAAGAAAAGCCGGACACCCGCCTGGTGCTGATCGAGCCGTTCATGCTGCCGCCCGCGGACAAGCGCGAAGAATGGGCCGAAAAGCTCAGCCTGATGCGCGCGCTCCAGTCGGCAGTGCGGCGCGTGTCCGAAGACTTCGGCACGGTGTTCGTGCCCACCCAGGAGATGTTCGACCGGCTCTGCGAAAAGCGCGAGCCTGCCTACTGGGTATGGGACGGCGTGCACCCCACCGAAGCGGGCCACGGGGCGCTCGCCCTGAAGTGGCTGGAAAAGACGGGGCTGCTGAAGGTGTGAAGCGCACCACTCCGGCAGGCTGCCGAAGTGACAGAGTATTCAGTTGCACCAGCAATACCCTTGGCAGGAATGTCTCCGTTTTCCGGCAGTCCGTGATTCCGCGCGGATGGATCCGACAATTTTGAGCCAAACAGAAATGAGCCGGCAACCGGCTCATTTCTGTTTGGCACTTTTTATTTTCTGGATTCCAGTATGGTGCGGATGAAGGCGCGGGAGCGCTCCTGGCGGGGATGGTCGAAAAATTCCCGCGAAGGGCCGCATTCGATCTCGGCGCCGTTTTCCATGAAGAGCACCTTGTTGGAAACATTTCTGGCAAAGTCCATCTCATGGGTCACCACCAGCATCGTCATGCCCTCCTGGGCGAGCCGGCGCATGACCGCCAGCACCTCGCCGATCAGTTCCGGGTCCAGGGCGCTGGTGGGCTCGTCGAAATACACGATCTCGGGATTCGTGGCAAGGCCCCTGGCGATGGCCACCCGCTGCTGCTGCCCGCCGGAAAGCTGGCTGGGATAGCTGCCGAGCTTTTCCGCCATGCCCACGCGGGCGAGGGCTTCCACGGCGATGTCGCGGGCTTCGCCCTTCTTTTTGCCCATGGCCGCGGTGAGGCCCAGGGTCACGTTTTCCAGCACGGTCTTGTTGAGGAACAGGTTGTAGCTCTGAAACACGAAGGCCGTTTTGCGCCTGACCGAAGCGATGTCCCGGCGCGTGGCTGAAGCCAGGTCGTACGCCTTGCCGTCAAAGATCAGCCTTCCTCCATCCGCCTTTTCCAGAAAGTTCAGGCAGCGCAGAAAAGTGGTCTTGCCAGAGCCGCTGGGGCCGAGGATAGCCACCACGTCGCCCTTGTTCACTTCCAGGGATATGCCCTTTAGCACCTGGCTTTCGCCGAAGCGCTTGGTTACCTTTTCAGCCCTGAGCATCATTTGCGCTCACCTCCGTAGGAAGCCAGCTTCTTTTCCATGATGTGCTGCAGCCAGGTGAGCACCGTGCAGAACGCCAGGTAGATCAGCGCCACCTCGCAGTACAGGCCCATGTATTCATATACGCGCCCGCTGATGATCTGCGCCTGCTTGAACATCTCGGTCACCGCAATGTTCGCCGCCAAGCTCGTGCCCTTGAGCATGGCGATCAGCGAATTGGACAGTGCCGGAAACGCCGTGCGGAACGCTTGGGGCAGCACCACGTGCCACATGATCTGCACGTAGGAAAGCCCCACGCAGTAGCCCGCCTCCACCTGGCCCCGGGACACGCTCTCCAGCGCGCCGCGCATGGTCTCCGCCATGTACGCGCCTTCGTTGAAGCCGAACACCAGCACTGCGGCCACATGCTTGTCGAAGCGTACGCCGATATCGGGAAGTCCGAAATATACCAGATACAGCTGCACCAGAAGGGGCGTGCCGCGGATCACCCAGATATAAAAGCGGCAGATCTGACGGAGCACCTTGATGTTGGCGTACTGGATCAGCGCCACGATCACCGAGATGACCAGCGCCAGCGCAAAGGACATGACAGTCAGGGGCAGCGTTTCCCTGACGCAGGCTGTCAGCAGCTTCGGGAAGGAGTCCAGCAGGATCTCCCAGAGTCTTTCGTTCATGTATCGTGTTCCTTCAAATAAAGCAGGTCCGTTCCATAAGGCGGGTCAGCACCCGCACGCCCTGCGCAAATGCCCTCACGGAGATGCGCTCGTTCGTGCCGTGTATGCCCTCGCGGGAAATGTCTTCCTCCTCCAGGAAGGGACCGAAGCGCATCACGCAGCGGCTCAGGCCTTCGTAGTGCCTGGCGTCGGTGGCGCCTTTGTTCTGGGCGGGGATGAATCTGAGGCCGTCAAAATAATGCTCCAATGTCCCTACGAGCTCGCCGTAGCCGTAACTGTTCAGGTCGGACGGCACGGAGGCGGCAACCTGCTGCTGCCAGGACAGCGATACGCTTTTGCCCGCAGCGGCGGAAAACCGCTCCATCAGCCCTTCCGGCGTGTCGGAAGGGATCAGGCGGAAGTTGATCACCGCCCACATATCCTGGGGCATCACGTTGCCGGCAGGCGCGCCCGGTGAGATCATCGTGGGCGCCGCGGTGGTTTTCACCAGGTGATACAGGCTCTCCCGCCCGGAAAACCATTGGAGGATCTCGTTTTCGTGGCTGCCAATGTCGCGCGCCCATTCCCGCATGGGGCTTTGGGTGATTAAGGGCGCCAGAAGCTTCAGCGACGCGCGCAGAGAATCGGACATGCGGGCCGGCGGCATGGAGTGGGTGATCGCGTGGATGGCGTCCGCCAGCGCGCCCAGGGACGTGCCGTAAAACGGGTTGGAGCTGTGCCCGCCCCTGGAAGAAGCGCATATCTTCAGGTCGGCGTAACCCTTTTCGTACATGCCCACGGTGCAGATGTGCGTGCCCGGTGCACCCCAGTCTTCGGCGTCCGTCACGTCTCCCGCGCCTTCGTCCAGCACGTATTCGAACCGGACGCCTTCCTTTTCCAGCCTTTCAACGATAGCCATGGCGCCCCGGGAGCAGGTCTCCTCGTCCTCGCCGAAAGCAAAGTATATCCCCCGGCGGGGCAGGCACCCCTTGGAGAGCAGGTATTCCGCACTCTCCATTTCGGCGATCAGCATCTGCTTGATGTCCATGGCACCGCGGCCCCAGATGAATCCGTCTTCCAGGTCGCCGGAAAACGGCCCGTGCACCCAGTTTTTTTGTGTGCCCTCCACCACAGGCACCACGTCCTGGTGCGCCATGAACAGGGCAGGCAAAAGCGTTTCGTCGCTGCCGTTCAGACAGATCAGCAGGCTGTGACTGATCTTTTCCCAGCGGGCGTTTAAAGCCAGAAGCGGATAGGACGAACGGAGGAACGCGTGCAGCGCGTCAAACTGGCTGTAGTCCGTAAGGCCGGTGTCCAGATGGTTCACCGTCCGGAAGCGGATCGCGCTCTGCAGGTTTCGTACCGCCCGGTCATATTTCAGGTCCGGATAGTCCTTTTCGTTTATAAAACAGTCCGCGTTTTTCATCGTCGTTTTCACATGTACCGGCTTAGGATAAAAGGCGGAGGGGCCTTGACCCCTCCGGGCTTGCGGCTGGCTGCGGGCCTTATTCGGGCACCGTCAGATCCACGCCAAAGTACTTGACGGATATGGCCGCGAGCCTGCCGTCCTGACGGGCCTGCTCCAGGATCTCGTTTACGGCTTCCACGAGGGAAGCGGCGTTCACCTTTTCGCTCATGCTGAAGGGATACGCTACGGGGTCGCCCGGCAGCACCTGCACGATCTTGATGGGCGCGTCGGGCTGCTGCTTAAGATAATCCTCTATGGAGACCCTGGCGTTGATGGTGGCGTCCACCCGGCCCTGGCGCAAAAGCGTCACGGTCTCTCCCAGCGTGTCCACGGGCTCCACAGTGGCGCCGTAGGCCTCAGCCAGCGCCGCGTAGGTGCTGGAGGAGGAGTTGGCGGTGGTCTTGCCCTTCAGGTCTTCCACGGTCTTGATGTCCTCGTTGTCTTTGCTCACCACCAGCACCTTCTGGGTGTACACGTAGGGCGTGGAGAAATAATAGCTTTCCGCGCGCTTCTCAGTGTAGCCCACGCCGTTGCAGGCGATGTCGTAACGTCCGGAATCCACGCCGGGCAGGATCGCGTCCCACACGGGCTCTTCGAAGCGGGCCTCCACTCCCAGGCCTTCGGCGATGAGCCTGGCGATCTCGATATCCAGGCCCATCAGTTCCCCGCTCTCATCGTGATACGTCCAAGGCGCCCAGGTGCCTTCGGTGGCGACTACGATGTAACCGCGCTGCTGGATCCGGCTCAGCAGGTCGTCTTCCGCCTGTGCGCACACAAAACAAGAAACAAGCGCCAGCGACAGACATAAAACAAGCAGCTTTTTCATCTTTTTTCCTCCTTATTGTATAATACGGGATGATCGGATAGTATCATATCCAACATTAAAAATCAAGCCTGCAGGATGATTCGAGGCCGGAACCGGTCCCGATGCGCCTTCTGCGCACGCGTGTTCATAATTTTGCAACATGTGTCGCAAATACTACATAATTAGTTGATTGTGTCGTAATACTATTCCCTTGAATTTGCCATACATTTCCGGCTAAAATGTATTATCTGTTTTAGTTTGGAAAAATATAGTCCGATTTTACACGGTTCATATGGCGCAGACGGCAAAGGAGATGATGTGCGAATGAAGACAAGCCCTGTAAAATATATACTGATCTGGCTGATGATCCTTCTGCTCGCCTGCCAGGGCGTTTTCGCGGAAGGCTTCCTGTCCCCGGACGACAGCCTGGTGTACGCCAAAGTGAAGGCGCGCCTGTACACCACCGCCTCCGAGACCGAGTATGTGGTCACGGTGTACCCCGGTTATCCGCTGATCAAGCTCGGCTCCAAGGGGAACTGCTATTATGTGCGGGACTACCTGGGCGAGTTCGAGGGATACGTCAAAAAGATTTCCGTCAGCAGCGAGCAGATCCTGCCCTATGAGATCGACCCCGAGCTGAAGGTGTACTACCGCAAGACCACCTCCTCCACGGAGATCCCCAAGGCCGTGATCTCGCAGCAGAAGTACCTGTCCAGCAACATGGGCCTTCAGGAATACAAGGATTTTCTGGTATATACCATCCTGTGCAAGGTGGGCTGCCGCTACAGCCTTTATGCCAACAATGAGACCACCTTCAACAACGTGTCCTTCGTTCAGACCTGCATGGGCGAAATGGGCTACGTGGTGAACAGCAATGTGGCCGTAGCGGGCCATCAGGGTGATCAGGAATTCGTCGCGCGCAAGGACCTGCAGAAGGGCGACGTGGTCTTCTTCGCTACCGACAACGACATGGACATCGCGGATCACATGGGCATCTACATCGGCAAGGGCTATTTCGCCCACTGCTCCCCCGTGGCGGGCGCCGTGCTGGTGAGCTATCTGGACGGCGGATTTTACGCCAAGACCCTGCTTTGGGGCCGCCGGTACCTGGATAAATAACCCAGCGCTGTCACAGATGTCCGGCACATAAACTTGCCAATTGCTTGATCCGGAGCGGCTTCGGCCCCCCGGATCAATTTTGCTTTTCTTCCGACGCTTTTTGCATTCGATACAGATCCCGGACCGGTTTGGGCGGCATTTATCCAGGGCGCCGCTTTCGTTTACACGCACAGGCTTGACAATGGGCGGCGGCATTTTTATAATGAAGTGCAATCTACGCGCAAGGAGTGATGCGAAATGGACAAACCCAAATTCTATATCACCACGCCCATATACTATCCCTCCGGCAACATGACTATCGGCCACACCTACACCACCGTGGCCGCCGACGCCATGACCCGGTTCAAAAAAATGCAGGGGTACGACACCTACTTTCTCACCGGCACCGACGAGCACGGCCAGAAGATCGAAAAGAAAGCCGCCGAGGCGGGCGTGTCCCCCATTGAATATGTCGACAAGATCGTGGCGGAAACCAAGGACCTTTGGAAACTGATGAGCATCGAATACGACGACTTCATCCGCACCACGGAAGACCGCCACGTCCGTATCGTGCAGCAGATCTTCCGCCGCTTCTATGAGCAGGGGGATATTTACAAGGCCGAATACGAGGGCATGTACTGCACGCCCTGCGAATCCTTCTGGACCTCCACCCAGCTGGTGGACAAGGACGGCCAGAAGGTGTGCCCGGACTGCGGCCGCCCCTGCCAGCCCATGAAGGAGGAGAGCTATTTCTTCCGCATGAGCAAGTATCAGGACTGGATGATCGACTATATCGAAACCCATCCGGATTTCATCCAGCCGCCCTCCCGCGCCAATGAAATGATCAACAATTTCTTAAAGCCCGGCCTGCAGGACCTGTGCGTGAGCCGCACTAGCGTAAAGTGGGGCGTGCCCGTGGACTTCGACCCCAAGCACACCGTGTACGTGTGGATCGACGCCCTTTCCAACTACATCACAGCCCTGGGCTACGGCACCGACCACGACGAGCTGTACCGCAAATACTGGCCCGCCGACGTGCATCTGGTGGGCAAGGAGATCGTGCGCTTCCACACCATCTACTGGCCCATCATGCTGCACGCGCTTGATCTGCCTCTGCCCAAGCAGGTGTTCGGCCACGGCTGGCTGCTCTTCGGCGCGGACCGCATGAGCAAATCCAAGGGCAACGTGGTGTATCCCCAGCCCATCGTGGCACGCTACGGTGTGGATGCACTGAGATATTACCTCATGCGCGAAATGCCCTTCGGCGCGGACGGCAACTACACC
>JAEEGL011999838.1_pt1 | contig 24625 bp, 24 predicted proteins | sample 9134231 | NCBI WGS metagenome assembly JAEEGL01 (sample SAMN16246548, study PRJNA631951) | gut metagenome | biome: gut microbiome; feature: rumen; material: fiber-attached | host: Bos | place: Iran: Karaj | collected 2018-10
TTGTAATCTTACAAGGTATCTCTGGTACAGGTAAAACATCACTTGCTTATGCTTGGGGAAAATTTTTAAAACACGACTCATGTGTTGCATCTGTTCAACCATCATGGCGTGATAGATCAGAGTTATTCGGTTACTTCAATGAGTTTACTAAAAAGTTTAACGAAACAGATATTTTAAAAGAGTTATATGAAGCAGGATATACTGATGATATTCATACAGTAATCCTAGACGAGATGAATATCTCACGTGTTGAGTATTATTTCGCTGAAATGCTATCTATACTAGAGATGCCAAACCAAGATGAATGGATTGTAGAAGTTGTTTCATCTGGTTGGCCAAGTGACCCAGATCACTTAAAAAATGGAAAATTAAAAATACCACCAAACTGTTGGTACATTGGTACAATCAATAACGATGACTCAACATTCATGGTTACAGATAAAGTTTACGACCGTGCTATGCCAATAGATATCAATGATAAAGGTCAAGTTTTTGAACCAGAAAATATACCAGCTCAGGATATTAACTATTCATACTTAAATAGAAAATTCCAAGAAGCAATAGCTAGTAATCCAATGAGTGAAACAGTTTTACAAAAAATTGAACAAATGGATGATTATGTAATTCAACATTTCAGAATTGCCTTTGGTAACCGTATCGTTGCACATATGAAAAAATTTGTTCCAGTTTATGTAGCATGTGGTGGAGATGAAGTAGATGGAGTAGATTACTTTATTGCCAAGAAAATACTTCGTAAGTTTGAACAATTAAATATTTCATTTATTAGAGATGAAATAGATGGATTTGTAGATTTCTTAAATAAGACATTCGGTGAAGGAAAGATGAAAGAATGTATTGAATATGTTCTTAGATTAAAGAAAATCTCATAGTAAAAAAAGAATAAGAAGGGTAAAAATATGCAAGATTTGTCTGTATTAAAACTATATGATGAAAAATCTTCAGATAGAATTGATAAATTTAATGCGTCAATTAAGTCTGAATATTCACTTACTTCAGATTATGAAAAAATCGAAGCAAATTTTGCGTGGTTAGAAATAATGGAAGATACTGTAATGTATCTAGATAATATTCTAAGAAACCCTAATAGATTTATAGTTAATGAAGAGGAAGTAGTTAAAGTAGAGCAAGCTAAAAGAATAACAGTAGAAAGTATTAAACATTTGTCTAAACATACTAATTATATTCAAGAAATTGAAGATAATGGAGATGTAAGACCCTCTAAAATATTAAATGTTAATAAGGATGAAAGTTATAATACTTATGAAAATAGACTTATATATACTTTAATTGGTAATATGAGAACATACTTAGATATGAAAGAAAAAACATTTGTTGATTCTTCTTCATTAAAAGATGATAAAAGATGTGAATATACAGCTGCTACTAAGATAGGTGCTGAGAAGATTAGTATGAATTTAACTATTAGTTCTAAGACTAATTTTTCTCAAACTGAAGGTGTTAAAAATGGTCTTAGCGTAGCTCAAAGATTTGAAAAGTTAAAATTAAGGGTATCTGATTTAACTAACACGCCTGTTTATGTATCTTTAGCTAAAGAGCATGTTGCGAAGGTAATACCACCTGTAAAGAAAACTAACTTAATACTTAAGAATACCAACTTTCAATATGCTATGAAGTTATGGGATTTCTTGCAGGCAAATATGAAAGATGATACTCATAGAGAAAAGGATAAAAAGAATTTAAGAAATGATGCTATTATTAAGCAAATGCTTGATGATACATTTCTTTTAGATTATTTAGTTATGTCAAGTATTAGTGCTAATCAAATGCAAATAGATGATGACTCTAATGTTGAGCTTGCTCGTGATTTAACTAATAAAATGATTGAAAGAATAGTTGATTTAAATTCAGATTTATCTGTAGAGCAAGTACAAGAAATGATAGGTGAAAAGGTATCAGTTATAAAGAATAAGAAGGAGGCTTCTATCCTAGAAATTGAGCGTAAGTTTAATGAGAGAATAGATGAATTTACTAATAAAATACTAGAATTTAGCTTTAGGTGAGGAAATGGAAAAACTTAAAAAATTAAAAACTAAAATTGAAAATAATATTATATATAGGATTTTTAGAGTTATAATGTATGTAATAGTAGTGTTATTATTAATCGTTATATTAGTTCAAAATCTTACTAAGAATAATTTATCTATTGGTGGATTTAGAGTCTTTGTAATAGTATCTGAATCAATGAAAGGTGAATATGATATAGGTGATATATTAATATCTAAACATGCTGATGTAGATGAAATTAATATTGGAGATAATGTTACTTATAAAGGTGAAGTAAATGAATTTAAGGATATTATTATTACTCATAAAGTAGTTGAAAAGAAACAAAAAGGAAATAATTATTTCTTTGTAACTAAAGGTATAGCTAATCAAATTGAGGATCCTGAAATTAGATATGATCAAATATATGGTAAAGTTATTTATAAGACAATATTACTTAGTGCAATTGCTAAATTAATGAATAATCAACTAACATATTATGTGTTATTTACACTAATAGCATTAATTATTTCAATAGAAATAGTTTCTTCGCTATTTGATAAAGAAAATGAAAAGGAGGAAGATGAAAGAAGGTAGTAATAAAAAGAAGAGTATATTTTTATTACTTAAAAGAGTAAAATTAAGTCATTTAATACTACTTACTGTCCTACTTGCAGCTAACTCCTATGCATGGTTCATTTATGTAAATAATGTAAGTAATAAAATTAATGTTCACGTAAGAGCATGGAAAGTAGACTTTGAAGATGATGGACAGGTGGTAGAAGAGGTTAATGTAGCTGTTGATAATGCTTATCCTGGTATGACTGATTATGAAAAAGAAGTTACTGCTCACAATTATAGTGATTTACCTGCAACTGCTAGTTATAAAATACTAGAAGCAAATATCATGGGGGATAGTTATGTAACAGTGGAGGGTAAACAGGATGCTGGTCAAACATTAAGTGGAACTGAGCTTACAAGTGCTCAATTAGAAACTAAGCTTGCAAATGATTATCCCTTTACATTTACCTTCAGTTTATCACAAACTAGTTTAGTGGCTTTAACTGGAACAACAGATTATTCTATAACTCTAGAATGGCCCTATGATTCAGGGGACGATGAAGCAGATACTTATTGGGGAGTAAGGGCATATGAGTTTAAAGAAGATAATCCAAGTGATCCATGTATTATGCTTAAAATAAAAATATATGTTACACAAGCTGGTTCTTAAATCAGCTTTTTTGTTGCAAAAAAAAAGACCTAAGTCTTTTTATTGTAATTGTATTAGATTAACATTTACTGTAAATGCTGCTTCTTCTTCAGCTGAAGCGTCAGTATCAGCTGCATTATCCATTGTTTGAGTAGATACATTGTCATCCCATTCAACGAAGAATCTAATTGTTTTTGTTCTACTTACATCATTTAATAATATACTTCCAGTAACAGAACTTCCACTATATGTTTGAGTTGTTCCTCCATCAATTGAATATCCAGTTATTTTTAAGTCATCAACAGTACAATCTGTTGTATCAATGCTAATTGTATATGAGAATGATACATCTGTATTCTCGCCATTTAGTACTAAATCAAAGTAACCTTGAGCAGTAGGAGCTATAACATCATTTTTAATATTTGAAGTACCAGCAAATACAGGACTAATTGTATCAGTGAAGTTTGATTCGTTAACAACGTCTTGATCATTTATAAGAATACTCCATCTAGCAATAGTAAGTTCAGCAGTCTCAACAGCACTACTTACATATTTAGCATATGTATCTTGCATAAAAGTTACACAATATAGAAGTGATATTAAAGCTATAAAAAATACTATTTTTCTCTTAGTGTTCATAACTCTCTCTCCTTTTTATCTTGATTTTATTATATTATATATACATTGAGTTAACAATAGTTTTTGTCAAATATGATTGTCAATTGACACAATTATTTTACATCTTTTGTTTACACTAATTATGTGATATAATGAAATTAAGAATAAAAGGAGAATAAAATGGGTGATAATAAGGTAACATACTTAGATAATATGAAGATTTATCCAGCAAATAGTGGGACTTCATTTAGATCTAAAAAAGATATTTTAAATCATTTACTTATTGAATATGCATTAGCAAGTATTGCTACATATGCATTTTATTCTTCGCATGACTTAATAAGGAAATTACTAATACAACTAGATGAAAGATTTAATATATCTAAGTTATTCAATAGTAAAGAAAAGCAATTAATACTTGAAATATATAATAATAAAATTGATAAAGAAATACTTAGTTCTATTATGTTTAAGTTTGAAAAATGTAATATATTTATGTGGTCTTTAGGATTTGTTGATGAAGTTAGTTATGAAAAGAAGTCTGATGTTAAAACTATTAATGATATTATATTAAATGCTGATAATTATAATGAATTATTAAAAAAGGCAAATATCATTGAAAATAGCTTGCTAATTGACTATTTTAGTAAGTTATCTAAGTTAATACAAGTAAATAGTGAAGTTGATGATATAATTAGTTTTCAAAAAGAAGCATTAAATTATATATTATTTTATAATCCTAATAGAGATGGACTAAAAATAATATATGATAATGATGTTTTGAGATTTGAAGTATTACTGCCATCTAATATAACATTTGAAAAAATAAATGATAAGTCTGATGAATTATTTGCATTTAAAAGTAAAAATAGTAGTGTAAAGATGGTTATGCAAGACTTAAAGAATATTAATATTCAAGATAATGTTAAATCTTTTGAAGATAAAGGTTATGTTATAGCAGATATTAATTCTATATCCTCTATATATTTAGATAGAAAGATAGCTAAAGTTAAACTAGAAAAAGATAATTCTATTATAAATATATATTATATGATTATTAATAAACATTTAATTAGACTTGGAAGTCTTGAAAATAATACTAATGTTGACATGGATGTTATACTTTCAATTAAGATGTTTTAACATCTTTTTTATTGTGTTTTTTAATAATTTATTTTACAATTATAAATAAGGAGGTATTTATGAAGAAGTTTTTATTAGTTATATTTAGTTTTTTATTTCTTTTTAATCCAAGTCAGGTTTTAGCAGTGAGTGCTAATGATGAAACAGTTGATTTGGTAAAATATGAAACTAAGAATTTTAAGGATACTTTAAAAGCAGAAAGTATTGAGTTAAAGAATACTAAGTATGCTGAAGATGAGAAACAAGCTACTATCTATCTTTTCAGAGGAGATGGTTGTCATTATTGTCAAAATTTTCTTAATTTCTTAAATTCTATTTCTGAAGAATATGGTAAATATTTTAAACTTGTTAGTTTTGAAGTGTGGAGTAATCGAGAAAATAGTGAATTAATGGATAAAATTTCATTATTTATGGGTTCTCAAGCAAGTGGAGTACCATATATTATAATAGGAGATCAAGCATTTCCTGGATATGCTGAAGAATATGATGATGGAATTAAAAGTGCGATTAAATCATTATATGAATCTGATGAAAAATATGATGTATTTGAGAAATATAATGAAGCAGTAAGGGAAGCTAAGAAGAGTGCTTCTGGAAATACTGGTTTAATAGTTCTCTTTAATATTTTAATAAGCGGATGTGCTGCATTCTGTGTATGTTTATATACTAAGAAACAAAATGAAAAGATGTTAAAGAAAATAGAGAATATGCTTAAAAAGGATGAAAAACCTATAAAAGAAGAAAAGAAGAATAAAAATGGAAAAAAGAAATAAAATTATTATTGTTATTTGTTTATTATTTAGTTTGTTTATGATAACTGGATGTAAGAAACAAGAAGAAGAGATTTCTATAATCAAAAAGGAATTTGAAAGTTTGAATAAAGATTATAGAAAAGTTGAGCTAGATAATAACAATGTATTTGTTTTAAGTAGTGAAGAAGAATTTGATTTATTAATTGAAGATAAAGAGTCTTTTGTTGTTTTATATGGAGACTATAAAGATAATTATACAAGAAGTGTTATTTCTTTAATTGACGAAGTTAGTAAATATCAAGGTATTAGTAAAGTATACTTTATTAATAGAGAAAATGATATTCCTTTGCTTAGTGGATATATAGATGGATTGTTATCTGGAAGTTCTAATTGTATTAGTGGGTTACAGATAGATTCTGATATAGAGCTTAGTGAAAAAATGATTAAGGAAAGCAAAGAAAAAATAACAGGTGTAATAGAACCGGTAAGTATTAAAATAAATTCTTGCGACATTAATAATAATGGTTGTTAGTTTCCATTATTTGGATTTTTAATAATTCTTTATTTTTACATAATAATAGAGGTGATTAATATTAAAAAATTACTTCTATTTTTTTGTTTGTTTTTTTTATTTAATACCCTTGAAATAGATTCTAATAATACAAAGATTCTTTTGTATGATAGAAATAATATAGATTTTGAAGATTATTTTAAGATATATTTTAATAATACTAATACTAATGAATTAAAAGAAATATTACCAAACTATAACATTAGAATTCTAAGTTATATAATTGATGATAAAAAGTATTATGCTAGAAACATAGACGAACTTGTAAGTATTTATACTAGAAGCAAAAGTTTAGAAGAGAAGATCTATTATGACAATTATGGTATTAAGGTTGATGGAATAAATGCTGTGTGTGAAGCTCGTGAATTAATTAAATTAGAAAAGGTTATACACTTTTACTAAACTATGTTAAAATTGTTTTAGAGGTGTATTATAGATGAAAAAGTTAATATCTAGAATTATAATTGCTGTACTAGTAATTGCTTTAGCAATTTTATTTACTAGAAAGCAACTTCAAGGAGATAAATATAGAAATGTTAAATCAGTTGATATAGAAGACAATAGTAGTTATAAATATAGTTATAATATAAAGATTAATTCTAAAGAAAAAAGATTTTGTTATAATGAATATGATAAGTGTGATAAAACTGTTAAAACTATTAAAACTGAATCTAAAAATATAGAAATATTGGATAGTTATAAAGATGAATATTTATTTTTTAGAGATAATAATAAACTAAAGATGTATAGTAGTGATAATGAAAAAACATATCAATTAAATTTAGAAGATAAATATAGTAATTATTCTTTTGTAGTAGTTAATAGTAAATTCCTTGGTATTATTTATGAAGATAACAAGTTAGATGGCTTTTACTCAGTTAATTTAAATAAACATATGTATACTAAAAAGTATAATAATATTAATGTTGTCAGTGAAAAATATTTATCTGGAAGTATATATGATGATAATAATATTAACGAAGGAAAACAAGTTAAAGAGGAATTATTAAGTGTTAGTGAAGAAAAAGTATTATTAAGTAAAGAAGTTAAAACTACTAGTGAGTTTAATAGTTATTTCTTTAAAGAAATAAATGGTTATATAGTGCTTGTATCTAGCAATGAAAATGATCAAATATATAAAGAATTTTATAGTAGTGATTTAAAAGAGGTTTATAAAACTAGTAGAGATGAATCATATATAGTGGATGCTGAGAGCTTTACATTCGTATATGGAAGTGATATTGGAAATGATAAAAATATTTATGTATACGAAGATGGGTATTTTTCTAAGTATGATCAAAATGGTAAATTAGTTAAGAAAACTGATAAATTAGAAGATGTTGTTTTACAAATTAAAGAGTATGTTGTTACTCAAAATGAAAATATATCTTTAATGGATATAAATTCAAAGCAGACTCTTATTACTAAGTATGATTCTAATATGTTGCTTAGAACTGAACTAACTACTTATGATGAAAGTGAAAAAGCAATAGTATTTGTTATGGAAGAAGATAATTTGACAAGCGAAGAATTATATAAAGAATGTAAATCTATTAAAGGATGTAATTATAAAGAAGAAGAGTTTAATAATGCATTATTAGGACATAAATATTATTATTATTTATCAAGTAATAAAATAGTTAAAGTTCCGACTATTATACCTTCTGAAAATAATCCAGCTTTATAAGGAGTTAATTTTTAAAACTCCTTTTTTTTATTTGGATTTTGTAATATAATTATAATAGGTGAATATTGTATGAAAAGTAGTTATATAATGGATGGTAATGAAGCTTGTGCTAGAGGTAGCTATTTATTTAGTGAAGTATGTGGGATTTATCCAATAACACCTGCTAGTCCTATGGCAACATTAACTGATAAATGGAGTAGCGAAGGAAAATTAAATTTATTTAATGATACAGTTAGAGTAGTAGAAATGCAAAGTGAAGCTGGAGCTTGTGCTCTTTGTCATGGTTCACTCCAAGCAGGAAGTTTAAGTACAACATTTACTGCTTCTCAAGGACTACTTTTAATGATACCAACTATGTATAAAATAGCAGGAGAGATGTTACCTCTTGTTATACATGTAGCTGCTCGTAGCTTGGCAACTCATGCTTTATCAATATTTGGAGATCATCAAGATATATATGCTACTCGTAGTACAGGATTTTGCATGCTTGCATCTTCTAGTGTACAAGATGCTTATTATATGAGTATACTTGCTCATTTATGTGCTATTGAAGGTAGTTTACCATTTTTACATTTCTTTGATGGATTTAGAACAAGTCATGAACTAAATAAAATAGAAATACTTGATGATAAAGATGTTTTATCATTAGTTAATATGGATAAAATAAATGAGTTTAAAAATAGAGCATTAAATTTAGGTAAAAGCATTACTCGTGGTACTGCTGAAAATGGAGATGTTTATTTCCAAAATACTGAAGTTAGAAATAAATATTATGAAGAGATGAGCAATATAGTTATTAAAAACATGGAGAAAATTAACAAGATTGCCCTAACTTCATATAAACCATTTAATTATTATGGTTCAAGTGAAGCAACTCATGTAATAGTAGCTATGGGTAGTGTTACTAATACTATTAAGAGTGTAGTTGATTGTTTAAATAAAAATGGTAAAAAAGTTGGTTTAGTAGAAGTACATCTTTATAGACCTTTTAATACTAAGTTACTACTTGAAACTATTCCTTCTACTGCTAGAGTAATTGGAGTATTAGATAGAACTAAGGAAGCTGGTAGTGCTGGAGAACCATTATATTTAGATGTAGTTAATGCTATTAATAATAAAGCTATTAAAGTATTTGGAGGAAGATATGGTTTATCTTCTAAAGATGTTACTCCTTCTGATATTAATGGTGTATTTGATAATTTATTTAGTAGTAAGCCTAAGAATGGATTTACTGTTGGTATTGTAGATGATGTTACTAATCTTAGTATCTCATCAAAACCAATTGAAATAAAAAAAGATTATAAAGAAATTAAAGTATATGGTTTTGGATCAGATGGCATGGTTGGAGCTAGTAAAAACTTTATGAAAGTTCTTGGTAGTAGAACTGATACTTATGTTCAAGGCTATTTTGAATATGATTCTAAGAAAAGTGGAGGAGTTACAATATCTCATTTAAGAGTAGGTCCTTCAAAAATAGAAGCTCCATATTTCTTATCTCAACCTGATTTTATAGTTGTGTCAAAAGATATATATTTAAATAAATATTTCTGTTTAAAAGATATTAAAGAGGGTGGAATATTATTAATATCTAGTAATAAAACAGATGAAGAATTAAATAATCTAGTAAGTAATGAAAATAAAAAAGAGATATTAAATAAGAATATTAAAGTATATATAGCTAATTTAGATGAACTTAATAGTAAATACAAATTACGTGGTAAGATTAATAATGTAATATGTATGTATATGTTAAAAGTAAATGGTTATGATAATGATATAGATAGTTTTAAAGATTTAGTTAAAAAAACATATATATCTAAAGGAGAAGATGTTGTTGAAAATAACATTAATGCTATTAGAGAGGGCCTTAGATATCTAGAGGAAATAGATAATAAGATATTTACTATTAATAATAGTGAAACTAAGAAAATGAATTTTACAGATGAAGTTTTAAAACTACGTGGTAATATGTTAAAAGTATCTGATTTTATTGATCATAAAGATGGTAGTTTTGAAGGTGGAACAGCTAAAAGTGATAAAAGAAAAATTACTGAGAGTGTTCCAAAATGGATAAAAGAGAATTGTATTGAATGTAATCAATGTTCATTTATTTGCCCACATGCTTGTATTAGACCATTTTCACTAACAGATAATGAGTTAATAGAAGCACATATTGATAAAGTTGAAACAATACCAAGTATTGGAGAAAAAGATAAGAATTTCTATATATCTGTTTCTGAGGCTAACTGTACTGGATGTAATTTATGTATGAGTGTATGTCCTGGTAAGAATAGTGAAGTTGCTTTAAAGAGTGGTAAATATAGTGAAAGATTAGATAGAATTAGTGATTATTTATTTGATGAATTTGAAAATAATGTTCCTTTTAATAAATTTACTGTTAAAGGAGCAGGATTTAATAAACCATATTTTGAATTTTCTGGAGCTTGTGCTGGGTGTGGAGAAGCAGGTTATATCAAGGTATTAACTGAATTATATGGAAAGAATATGGTTATAGCTAATGCTACTGGATGTTCATCAATTTATGGTGGATCTCTTCCTCTTACACCTTATAAATTACCATGGATTAATTCATTATTTGAAGATAATGCTGAGTTTGGTTTTGGAATTCACATGTCATATAAGAATACTAGATATAGACTTAAAAAGTTGATGTATAAATATAAAGATCAAGTATCACCTGAAGTAAAAGCTACTTTCAAAGAGTGGATTGATAATATGGATGATGATGATTTGACATATGCAATTAAAGATAAGTTATCTTCTAGTTTAATACCAGAAGAAATAAGAGAGTTACTTGATTACATACCAAGTAGGACTGTTTGGATACTTGGAGGAGATGGATGGGCATATGATATAGGTTATGGTGGACTAGATCATGTACTTCATAGTAATGAAAACATTAAAGTAATGGTTTTAGATACAGAAGTATATTCAAATACTGGTGGCCAAAAATCTAAGTCTACAAGAAGTGGAGGAGTTGCACAATTTGCTTCTTCCGGTAAAACTGAATGTAAAAAAGATATATTTAAAATAGCAATGGCTATTCCAAATGTATATGTAGCATCTATTTCAATGGGGGCTAATATGATGCAGATGTTAAAAGTATTAAAAGAAGCTAAAGAACATAATGGTCCTGCATTAATAATTGCTTATAGTCCATGTATAGAGCAAGGTATTATTGGTGGTATGACATCACAAATAGATGAGCAAAAAATGCTTGTGGATGTAGGATATAATTTACTTATGAGATATAATCCAGAAACTGATAAACTAACAGTTGATTCTAAGGAACCAGATTTCTCTAATTATGATGCTGTGTTTAGAAATGAACTTAGATATAAAAATTTAGAAATTAAGAATAAAGAAGAATATCAAAGACTATATGATGAAAACATGAATTATTCTATTTCTAGATATAATTATTTTAAAGATATAGAAAATAATGGAGGAGGGAAAGATGAGTAATAAAGTAAGTACCAGTGTTCAATATCAGTTTACAAATGTATATTTATTTGATCTTGTATTTAAAAGATGGGCTACATTTAATAAAGACTTAACTAAAGGATCAAAGTATATTAAGAATAACTTTTGTTTAGAATGGGATAGACTTAAAAAAGTTTTGGAAAATAAACCTAATGTAGAAGTTAAAGATCTTGATAGAGAAGTTACACCAGGTGATTTTGATGTTACAGTTAACCACACTAAAGGTGGTAAGATAATATTTTTCTTTAAGTTTCCTGAGTATAAATACTTTGATGCAGCTAGTAAATGTGTAGCACTAGCACTTATGAAAGATACTCCTAGATATTTTACTTTTGAATATTCTAAAAATTCTCAAACTAAGGAAAAACAATTTGTAATTGGGGAATTCTATATGGATAATAATGTAAAAAAACATAAGAATTATGGTGCTACTAAGAAAGATGATTTGGCATTTTTTGCAAATTTTATTATTAAATTATTAAATAAGGAAGAAGATTAGTTTAAAATCTTCTTTTTTTATGATAATATTTTTTTGGTGAGTAGTATGTTTAAGTATAGTGATTCTAATAAAAGATATTATACTCTTGATTATTATTATAAACATAAATTTGGATGTAAAGTATTTAAAGTAAGTTTAGATGCTGGCTTTACATGTCCAAATAAAGATGGAACAGTTGGCTATAATGGTTGTATATATTGTTCTAAGAGTGGATCTGCTGAATATGCAGGAGATAGAAAAGATGATTTAGTAACACAATTTAATAAGGTTAAAGAAATGATGCATAACAAATGGCCATCTGCTAAATATATAGGTTATTTTCAGGCTAATACCAATACTTATGCAGACGTTAATGTATTAAAAGAAAAATATGAAACTATTTTAAATTTACCAAATGTAGTAGGTCTTTCTATCGCAACAAGATGTGATGCTATTAGTGATGAGTGCCTTGATTATTTGAGTGATCTAAATAAAAGAACATTTCTAACTATAGAACTTGGGCTTCAAACTATACATGAAAAAACATCTATTTTAATAAATAGATGTCATAGTTTAGAATGTTTTGAAGAAATGGTAAAAAAGCTTAGAAAAAGAAGTATTAATGTAGTAGTACATATTATTAATGGTCTTCCTTATGAAACACATGATATGATGATTGATACTGTAAAGTATTTAAGCAAGTTAGATATTCAAGGTATTAAGATACATGCATTATCTATACTAAAGGGTACACAGCTAGCTCATATGTATGAAGAAACACCATTTAAAGTTTTGACTAGAGAAGAATATATTGATATTGTATGTGATCAATTAGAATATTTAAAAGAAGATATTGTAGTTCATAGAATAACAGGAGATCCTAAAACTGATGATTTAGTTGAACCGAATTGGTTAATTAAAAAGGTTACAATTATTAATGATATAGATAAGGAAATGAAAAGAAGAAATGCATATCAAGGAGACAAAATAAAAGACTTTTAATTAAAAGTCTTTTTTGATTACAAAACAAAGGACAGTCACCCCCTGATGAACTGTCCGGAAAAAAGAATAAAAAGGGGTTGGCTAGTGTGATACTAGCACCAATTCGCCGTTGTTAAAAGTGAATTGGTAAGACTATATATTAGTGTATAAGGGGTATTTTGTCAAGCCTTTTTTTAATTTTTTTTAAAATTGTTAATAATTAAATAATTATGTATTATTAGTGTATTATTTTTTAATAATTCTTATATTTATTTTTAAATAAATGTTTATAAAAAATGTTTGAATTTTTAATTATGGTCATTTGATTTTGTTATTGATTATATGCAATACTTTAGAAGCATTAGTCATGATTGTGCATTAAGAAAGGAGAGTTTATGAAAAAAATACTATTATTTGTAGTATCAATGTTTTTATTATGTGTATCTGTTAATGCAGAGACATATATTGATATTGTTAAAAGTGTTTCATTTGTTGATAGAGTATCTAATACTTTTACTTATGAAATAAAACAAAACACTAATAATCCACAAATACTTAATGATTTAGTGGATAGTTTTACAATTGAATTTAATGATAATACACCTATTAGTAATATGACGGCAACTAATAGCTATTTACTTGATTTTAGTAATGTTAATTTTACTGAAGTTGGAACTTATGAATTTGAAATAAGTGAAACAAATTCAAGTAATGAATTTGTGTATCCTAAAGATAATAATAAATATAGAATAGTAGTTAATGTAACAAAAGAAGTAGATAGTAATAATGTACCTACTGATAATATTATTGTTAATGTTAACCAGAGTGCTTATTTAAATGATACTGATACAAAGAGCGAAGTTAACTTTGAAACAATAGCACTAACATATGTTACTTTAACAAAAACAGTTACTGGAGATTTAGCAGATAGGAATGAATATTTTAAATTTAAAATAGAAATTGATAGTAATGAAAATTTGATAATAGATGGGCAAGATAGCATAATTACTTATAAGGGACAAACTATTAATACTTCTAATGTTTATGATATTAATACAGAAAATTATGTTTACTTAAAGCATGGGCAAACTATTACAATAGGCTATAACAGAGAAAAAGATATTCCAGAGTTATTATCAGGTACTCATTATACTATTAGAGAGTTAGATGCAGAAAATTATAAAACAAGAATTAATGATAGTTCCAATTATAAAAAAGAAATAGCTGATACTATTTTAAATACCCCACAAAGTAATATTGTTAATTATGTAAACAATAATGAATCAATTGCATTTACAGGTGTAATTATTAGAATAATCCCATTTATTGTTTTAATAATAATTAGTATATTTAGTTTATATTTAATACGTAGAAATGAAAATCATAATTAAGGTATTATTAATAGTAATTGTATTATTTATAATATTTAAATATGTGTTTGGTATACATGTTGTTAAAACTGTAAATATGTTTCCCAGTATTAAACCTGGAGAGTTAGTAATATATTATAAATTAAATAAAGAATATTATAATAATGATGTTATCGTATATAACAATAATTTGTATAGAATAGTAGGTATTAGTAATGATGATATTAATATTGAAAATGGTAACTTAATTATTAATAATTTTGAAGAAGAAAATGAAATATATTTTAATACTAATATAGATAGTAAAACTAATATTAAATATCCATATATAGTAAAAGAAAATGAATACTTTATTATGAATGATTATAGACTTGAATTAAATGATTCTAGATTATTTGGTTCAATAAGCAAAAATAAAATAGATGGTTTAATAATCGCAAGTATTCAAATAAGGGATTTTTAATGAATAATAAAATAATATTTCATTTTCTTTCTTTTATTAATAAGATTGTTAATATAGTTATTTGTTTTATATTTAGTATATTTATATTTGTTAGTTTATATGCTTTATATGATTATTATCAAATTTATGATAGTGTTAAGATAGAAAATAATGACGAAAACTATACTAATTATGTATTTGAAGATAATGTAATTGGATGGATTAACATATATGATACTAGTATTAATTATCCAATTGTAAAAGGTAAAGATAATAAAGAATATTTAAATAAAGATTATAAAAATGAATATTCAAAAGCAGGTAGTATTTTCCTTGATTATAGAAATAATAATCTTAGTGATTCTTTTTCAATAATATATGGCCATAATTTATCAAATGGTGGGATGTTTTCAGATATTAAAAAATACAAAGATAAAGTGTTTTTTTATAATCATTTGAATGGTTCTTTATATGCAAATAATAAAAAATATGAAATTATTATTATTTTACTTAGTGAGATAAATGCATATGATGAAATATATAATCTAAAAAACTATAAAGATAATAATTATATTATTAATAGACTAGTTAATAATTCAATTAATAAAGTAGATAAGATTAATAATTATAATAATTTATTATTGCTTTCAACTTGCAGTAAGAAAACTAATTATAGATTAGTTTTACTTTGTTATATAAAATAATTCTTTATAAAAGAGTAACTTTGTGTTATAATATGGTATATTTACGGAGGATAGTATGCGTTTAAGTGATATAAAAGGTCTAGGACCAAAGTCGATTGAGTATTTAAAAAATCTTGATATTAATGATATAGATGATTTAGTTACATATTATCCTTATAGACATGATATTATAGTTTTAAATGATATTAAAGAAGCAGAGGATAAACAAAATGTAATAATTGAATGTATTGTAGATTCAGTTCCTTTAGCAAGAAGATTTAGAGCAAATATGTCTTCTTTAACTTTCAGAGCAGTTTCTAATAGAAAAATGATAGCAGTTGTTATTTTTAATAGGGCTTTTTTAAAAACTCATTTAAAACCTGGAAGTGTTATTACTGTATTTGGTAAATATGATAAAGTAAAAAATACTGTTGTTGCTTCAGATATAAAGTTTGAAAAATTAAAGAGTGGCTCTATTGAAAGTGTATATCATTTGACAAGTGGAGTTACTCAAAAACAAATCAAAAAATATATTAATGAAGCATTAATTAATTATGATAATTATATAGATTATATACCAGAATATTTAAATGAAAAGTATAAGTTTATTTCTAAAAAAGAAGCAGTAAATAAAATTCATAATCCTAAGAATGAAGCGGAAGTTAAACAAGCATTAATAAAACTTAAATATGAAGAATTATTTAATTTTATGTTTAAGATTAATTATATGAAAGAAATAAATAAAGAAAATAAAAATGGATATGTTAGAGACGTTGATTCTGAAGAGGTAAATGATTTTATTAGAAGTCTTCCATTTGAATTAACAAGTGATCAAGATAAGGCAGTATCAGATATTTATAAAGATATGACCTCAAGCAAAAGAATGAATAGAATGCTTGAAGGTGATGTTGGTTCTGGTAAAACTATAGTCTCTGTTATTGCTAGTTATATTAATTATTTGGCACATCATCAAACCGCTCTAATGGCACCAACTGAAGTACTTGCTTCACAACATTATGAAACTATTAAAGGTATCTTATCTTCTACTAATATGAGAGTTGAATTGCTAGTTGGAAGTTTAAAAAAATCTCAAAAAGATGAAATAGCAAAAAAACTTAGTGAGGGCAAGATTGACTTGATAATTGGGACTCATGCATTATTAAGTGATAATGTATTATTTAAAGATTTAAGGCTAGTTATAACTGATGAACAACATAGATTTGGTGTTAATCAAAGAGCTAATTTAAAAAACAAAGGAATACTTCCTGATATTTTATATATGTCAGCAACTCCAATTCCAAGAACATTTGCTTTAACTATATATGGAGATATGGATATTTCAATTATTAAGACTAAGCCAAAAGGAAGAAAAGAGATAAATACAATCATTAAAAGCGAAAAAGAATTAGTTGATGTTTATGAAATGATGAAAAATGAAATTGATAAAGGACATCAAGTATATATAGTTAGTCCATTAATTGAAGATGGACAAACAGTTGATTTAACTGATGTAAATAAGATTAAAAGAAATATTGAACTTTACTTTAAAGGAAAAGTTAAAAGTTCTATTATGCATGGTAAATTATCTAAAAATGACAAAGAAAAAATAATGCAAGACTTTAAAAATGGTAAGACTGATATATTAATATCAACTACTGTTATAGAAGTTGGAGTAGATGTTAAAAATGCTACTTTAATGGTTATATATGATGCTAATAGATTTGGCCTTGCAACACTTCATCAGTTAAGAGGTAGAGTTGGAAGAAATGAATTTGATTCTACTTGTGTTTTAATAGGAGATAATAAAAATCCAAGACTAAAAGTGTTAGAAGAGAGTAATGACGGATTTTATATCACTGAAAAAGATTATGAAATGAGAGGCGAAGGAGATTTATTTGGAGTTAAGCAAAGTGGTGATATGCAGTTTAAAATAGCATCACTTCATGATGATATGAAAATATTATTACAAGCTAGGGATGATTCTAAAGAATTTCTACGTAACAATTTAAATAATCATTTTGAAAATTATAAAGAATATGCTAAAATAATAGATGAGATGGGGAGTTTAGATTAATTATTAGGAGTTTTTATGAACGAAGAAAATGCTAGAGTATTAGAATTCAAAAGAAGATATCTTGAAGAAAATCAAAAACGATATAATGAAATACGTAATAATTTATATTACAGAAGAATGATTAAACATAAGAAAGCCTGGTCTCCATATGCTTTATATGAAGAAGCACTAGATATTATCAATTTACTTGAAAGAAACGAAATACCAGATAGTGTTAAAGAATATGCTCATACATTAGCTATTGTAAGTCTTGCTGCTATACAAGATGAAAAGCTAATTAATGATAATAGAATGATTTTAAAAAAGTAGGAGGAATAAATTATGGGAAGAGCTCATGAAGTAAGAGCAAAAGCTATGGCTGCAACAGCAGCAAAAAAATCTAAATTATATTCAATATATGCTAAAGAAATATATCAAGCAGCTAAAGGTAACCCAGATCCAGATAGCAATGATATTTTAAGAAGAGTAATTGAAAAAGCTAAAAAGGAACAGGTTCCAGCTGATGTTATTAATAGAAACATTGATAAAGTTAAAAAAGGTTCAACTGAAAACTATGAAACTGTTGAATATGAAGCATTTGCTCAAGGTGGAAGTTCACTTATTATTAAGTGTTTAACTGATAATCCTAATAGAACTATTACATATGTTAAAACTGTATTTAACAAATGTGGCGGTAAAATGGCTACTCAAGGAGCAGTAAGCTTTATGTATGAACATTTAGGCGTTATTGGTATTAAAGGGCACAATGAAGAAGAAGTAATGGATGCATTAATAAATGCTGATGTTGATGTAAATGATATTGAACTAGAAGATGATATGGTTGTTGTTTACACCGCAGTAAGTGATTTAAATAATGCTAAAAAAGCTTTAGAAAGTGCATTTGCCGGTATATCATTTGAAATAGATGAAATATCATATTTTGCAAAAGACACAGTAACATTAAGTGATGAAGATAAAGCTAAATTTGAGCATTTACTTGAAATGTTAGATGAACTTGATGATGTAAGCAATGTTTATCATAATGTAGAGCTATGAAATAGCTCTATTTTTTTTGACTTTCTTGTGTTAATATTATAATAGGAGACTAGTATGAAAGTGAAAAAAGATATTAAAGATATTTTAATTCAAGGAGTAAGATATAATAAAAACATTACGAATAATCCTACTAAAATTGAAAAATCTACTCTTAATATAGATAAAAAAGAGTACTCTACAATCTCTTTAGTGTCTTTTATGTATGAAACAGGATTCATTGATATGAATAATATCAATGAGTCTTTTAGTGTTGCAAAAGAATACATAGCTAAATATGAGGAAAAGTGATAGATATGAAAATTCATGAAAATGACATTATATTTTTTGATGATAAGCAGTATCTAGTTATTGATATTATTGATAATAGATATTTATATCTTATTAACAATAGTAGTATTGAGAATGATACTGCTATTGTTAAAATAATTAATAAATATAATAACTTTAATATTAACTATATTGATAATGATGATGAATTTAATTACGTTTTATATAAAATATACTTAAATCATAAAAATAATATACTTAATTATTTTGAATAAAAATTTCTTTAATTAGTAAGATTATTATGCTATAATTTATTATAGATAAAGGTGGAGAAGAAAAATGGGAATTAATTTATTAAATTTTATTACTAAACTAAGTACAATTGGATTTACTCTAGATATATTTCATCCAGGGGATTGGATAAGATGGATTTGGGTTACAATTGTAGTAGCTATTTGCAAAACGGTATTTAGCTTAGTTGAGTTTGCTTATAAACTATTTGAAATAGCTTATTCAATAAATGTTGGTACTATTTCTGGCTTTTTACAAGGACTTATCAATAGAATTACAGCTCTAATAATTGTAATAGTTGTTTATAATTTGGCAACCACAATTATTAAGTTGATGTCTAAATCTGAAGCTAATGAAATAAAGAAACAAAGCACTGAATTGATAAAGAACATATTTATAACTGCAGCACTTTTAATAGGTTATAATTTAGTATTTGGATTCTTTAATGAATTATCATTATTAATGATGGGAAATAAAGTTGGGTATGATTATCCAATTATATCTCAGATAATAACCGTTGATAAAAAAGCGGATTCTGGAGTTATTACAAGATTAATTTTTGGAAATGACCAAAAGGGTGATGTTGGAACTGTATTATCCTGTGGTTTATATTCCAATTTTGTAAGTGCTGGAGATTGTTCTGAAGGATTTAAATTTAATTCATGGGATGCTTCTAGAGAAGCACTTGAAGCCGATGATACTGACCCAATTACTTGGTATTGGCCACTTGGACTTATTATTGGTGGCTATATGGCTTATTACATATTTAAAGCTACAATAGCTATAATTGCAAGGGTATTTAAGTTAACATTACTACAGTTAGCTGCCCCAATACCAATTTCATCTATATTATTAGAAGGCACTGGTAAAGGATCAAAATTCGCTGAATACTGTAAATCATATGTGGCAACCTTTGCGGAGTTATTTACAAGGGTATTTACTATGCTTATAGTTTGTGCTGTTGTATTAAATTTCCAAAATTTCTTAAATCCATTTACGGATGCGGCAAACAATGCTGTAGATGCAGTAAGTTATAGTGCACCAAACAAACTTGCATTAAATGATAATGAATTAGTTATTCCTGAAGTTGGAGAAGTTGATATGCAAGATAATACTGGAGGAGGAAATACTGATCAAAATGGTGCAGGAGAAGAACAAGAAACTGAAGCAGAAGAAACTGAAGAAGATAGTGAAGGTACAGATGTTATATCTCGTTGTCTATTCTATGGGTTGCTTGCTGTAGGTGCATTCTTATTTGCAAATGAAGCACCAAAAATAATAGATGATGTTCTGGGAACTAAGACTGCTTCAAGTATGGGAGCTATAGGTAGTGGTATCTTAGGATCTGTTGGTGGAGCTGCAAAAGGATTTATGGCATCTGATGGACGTTGGGCTGGTGAAAGAGCTCTTGCTGCAGCACAAGGTGCAAAAAAAGGTTATAATGCAGGATCAAAATTAAGTGATAATAAAGCTCAAGGTATTGTAGATGCACTTAAGAGTGGTAGTACAGCTGGTCAAAAGGCATTTAATGAGCATGAAGCTTCAGTTATTCCTAATAAATTAAGAAGAGCTGAAAATAAAAATCAAGCTAATATGGATGATTTGAAGAAATTAGATAAAGATAAAGCAGCATTAAAAGAAAATAAATCAAATGAACAGACAACTAAGAGTAACCTTCAAAGACAAAGAACGGCATGGGAGCAAAGACAAACGGCTCTTAATAATGCACAAACAGCTAAAGCAAATATGGAACAAGCAGCAGTTGCACTAAGAAATGCGGATCCTGCAGATGTAATGGCAGCTTCTATATCATATGCTGAAGCACAAAATACTTATAATGAGGCAGTAGATACATATGAATCTACTGGTGGAACTGTTAATAATGGAAGTATTGATTTTGCTAGTGAGCAAAGTGTAATTACAACAAATATAGATAGTATTGATGCCGGAATTCAAGCAGCAGATACTAATATTCAAAGTATAGATACTCAAATTCAAGGCATTACTACACAAGAGGATACAATTAAGAGTACTAAAGAATATAGAAGAGTAGAAGTATTAAAGGATTATAAATCAGGTGGATACTCTGGAAAAACTTTAAAACAAGCTACTAAAGAAAATCAAAGAAATCATTGATAGAAAGGATAAGTTATGAATGATTATATAATACCTGCTAATAGTAAAAAGGGAGTCTTGTATTTTAATATGTTTACAGGGACTGATTTGGGTATTATAGGTACTGGTGCAGCATTAACACTAGTGCTTTTCTTTGCTTTGGGAAGCACAAAATTATTACTGACTTTTGCTAGTTTATTACCAATTGGTGTGGCATTACTTCTTGTTATGCCAATTGCTAATTATCATAATGTCCGTATTTTTATAAAAGAAATGTACGTTTTCTATATTTCACAAAGGAGGTATAGATGGAGAGGGTGGTGTATTAAAGATGTCTTCAGAAGAGAAGAAGGATAATAAAGTTAAAATTGCTTCACAGAAATTTGCTGAAGACTGGTTGCCTGTAAAAGATATTAGAAATGGTGAAATAATACTTGATAATGGTTATAGTGTAACTGGAATTAAAATTAAACCTAGAAATATTTTTATCTTGGATTATAATGAACAAAATAATGTTATATTTAATTTAAGAAGTTTCTATAACACTATTGATTATCCATTCTGGTTAATTGTTTCAGATAGACCAGTTGATATTAATTTATATTTATCTCAGTTAAAGCTTTTATATAATTCTGTTCAAAATAATGCTATAAGAAAGCTTATTAGAGAAGATATGAATAAGGCTACAATGTTTATGAGTAAAGAAATAAATATTACAGATATAGAGTATTTTATACTATTTAAAGATAAGAAACCTGAAATTATTCAAAAGAAAATTCAACAATTGATATCTAATTTAGCTAATGCTGGTTTACAATCAGCTCAAGTTAGTGATGAAGATTTAAGAATATTGTTGGATGGATTTATGAATTCAGGCACAACTACTAATTTTAGGACGGTGATGACTTCATGAGTTTAAATTTTAAAAGTGAAATTGCCCCTAAAGGAATTGAGTTTAAACCTTCTGAAATAATAATTGGTGATAAGTATTGTACAATAATGAGTGTTATTAGTTATCCAAAAGCGATTAGTGAAGGATATCTAGCTAATTTAACACAAATGTCTGGCGTTAAAATATGTATTAAACATATCCCTATTGATTTTTCAATTCTATCTAAAATGCTTAATAAAGAAGTTGCTGATTTAAAAGTTAGATATCAAGAAGAAAAAGATGTAACTTCAAAAGAAACAATACGTCAAGATTATGAAAGCATTGAATCCTTTGTTCAAATGTTAGCAGCTACTCAAGCAAGAATATTTGATTTCCAAATGCATTTGCTTATCAGTGCTGATTCTCATGAAGAATTAGAAAATAAGAAAATACAAGTAAAGAATTTCTTAGATGCACTTGGAATGAGAGGCGTAGTATTACGATTTGAACAAAAGAAAATCTTAGAAAGTATGCTTCCAGTATTTGAAGCAAATGATGTAGAAGAGAGACTGGGTACTCCAATTCCATCTGTTTCAATAGCTGCGATGTATCCTTTTATATTTGATAGTGTAAAAGATCCAGGTCTTTCATGTTTACTTGGGGTTGATTATTCAGGTGGTGTTATATTATTTAATCAATTCTTATATCAATCAAGAGAAGAATCATCTAGTTCAAGATCACATAGAAGTAATGCTAATATGATTATATTGGGTACTTCTGGTAGTGGTAAATCTACTGCTGCTAAGATTTTACTTAGAAGTAATATAAGAAATGGTCATAAGATAATAGCCATCGACCCTGAAGGTGAACTTGAAGAAATGACTAGATTATATGGAGGAGACTTCTTGGATTTAGGTCGTGGTGGAGAATTTGGTATGATAAATCCACTTGAAGTAGTACTAGATGCCGATGAAGAGGAAATGACAAAAGGAACAGGGTATGCTATATTAACTCGTACACTTCAAACTTTAAAAGCATTTATGAAATATTATAGTCCTGATATCGAAGATGATGTACTAACACTCTTTGGTGAAATGGCTATGGAAACTTATAAAAGATATAAAATAGATTATGATACTGATTTTAGTAAAATAATGTCTCAAGATTATCCTACATTTGACGATTTGTATGCTACTATCAAAGGAAAACTATTTTCAATGACAGAGCATACTCGTGAAAGAGATATAATGGAAAAACTTGAAATCAAAATAAGACCATTTACAAATGAACTTAGATATTATTTTAATGGTAAAACGTCTATTAATACTAATGCTGATTTCTTGGTATTTAATATTAGAGAAATTATGAATGCTGATGCTAATGTTAGAAATGCTTTGTTCTTCAACATATTAAAGTTTGCATGGGGGCTTACTTTAGATAGGACTATTAATACTATTTTAATGGTTGATGAAGCCCACATGTTACTTGCAGATCAAAATACATTAGGAGCTGAGTTCTTAGCACGTATCCAAAGACGTAGTCGTAAATATAATACAGGTACTATTATAATTACTCAACAACCTACAGACTTTGCTGCTCCACATGTACTTGTTCATGGTAAAGCGATATTTGATAATGCTTGTTATTATTTAGTTATGGGACTTAAAAAACAAGCTGTAGATGATCTATCATTATTGATAGATTTGAACGATCAAGAGAAGGATTCGATAAAGAGATATTCTCAAGGACAAGCTTTGTTTGTTTGTGGAAATCGAAGAATGAGAATTAATGTAATTGCTACTAGAGAAGAATTAGATTCTTTTGGTGTTGGTGGTGGTTTATAATAAAATTAAAGCCCAAAAAAAGGGTTTTAGTTTTTTTTTGTGGAAAAAAATGAAATTATATAGTATAATTACGTTGTATTGAGGTGGGTTGAATGAAATTGAAATTCAGAGCTGAAGCAAAGGATGTAGTAATATTTATTATATTTTGTATAGTTTTACTATATTTTATTGCTGTTGCTGTAATTAATATACATAGTTTTGCAATTGAACAGACATTTAAAGGATTAAATCCTTTTCCAGCTTTTACTGGAGAGTTATTATTCCCAACAATAGTTTTATATTTTTTAACTTTAATTGCATTAATGATGGCTTGTTCTTCTTACTTTTTTGAAAGAGAAGAAGGATTTGGTTTTGGTTTGGGTAAAAAAACTAAAGCTGATGGTTATTCTAAACTATTATCAGAAAGCCAAATGAAAAAGGAATATGGTATTAAGAAAATACATTTAAAAGACGATAGTTATGATGCTGGTGGAATTCCTATTATTAATAATGGAATAGATGCATGGGTAGATGATAGTGGACAACCACACTCACTAATAATGGGAGCTTCTGGTAGTGGTAAAACACAAGCTTTAATGTATCCTTATATTAAAATTCTTGGTAGACACGGTGAAAGTATGATTGTAACTGACCCTAAAGGTGAGTTATATGAAGAATGCGGAAA